>JADMIO011222144.1_pt1 | contig 109619 bp, 97 predicted proteins | sample 8958161 | NCBI WGS metagenome assembly JADMIO01 (sample SAMN16585339, study PRJNA669376) | soil metagenome | isolation source: Crop rotation soil | place: USA: Cullars Rotation, Alabama | collected 2011 | reverse complement strand
ACGAAAGGCCCAGTCTTTCGACTGAGCCTTTCGTTTTATTTGACCATGTTGGTATGATTTAAATTAATACGACTCACTATAGGGTCAGTGCGGCCGCGACTTCAAGTCACGTGAATTCCAAGCTTCGGATCCCACTGTGCTGGAAAGTTAGCGCCTTTTGTATTCTGCGTTTTATCACCGCTTTTACCAGACCATGACCAGCCGCCTAAAATATAACCACCTTCTGTTGTTTGCCTGATTTGTGTAAGCCAGTCATCATCTTTCCCACCATAAGCAGCATCCCATGACTTAATGCCTTTTGCATTTGTTTTTACAACCCAAAAATCATATCGCCCGCGGCTGGGATCGGTTTTGTCTCCGTTAACACCTGACAAGGAATAGCCGCCCATTATATAGCCGCCCTCTTTTGATTGTTGTATTGTAAATAATTCCTCAAACTTATCGCCGCCAAAATCTGCATCCCATTGCTTTACTCCGTTACTGTCAATCTTCACAATCCAGAAATCTTTGCCGCCTTTTGTGTTCTGTGTTTTATCTCCACTGATATTTGAGAATGATGCGCCGCCAAGTATATAGCCGCCATCAGCCGTTTGTTGTAAAGAATGTAATTCATCAAAACTTGTTCCGCCAAAGTCTGCGTCCCATTGCTTTTTGCCTTTTGCATTTATTTTTACAATCCAGTAATCACTGCTTCCCTGGCTTGCCTGCGTTTTATCACCGCCAATACCGGAAAAAGAAATTCCGCCCAAAATATAACCGCCATCTTTTGTTTGCTGAAGACAGGTTAGCTGGTCAACACTGGTGCCGCCAAAACGTGCATCCCATAACTTTAGACCATTGGAATCTGTTTTCACTATCCAGTAATCACTGCTACCCTGGCTTGGCTGTGTTTTATCGCCGCTGATGCCGGACTCCGAATATCCGCCGGCTATATAACCACCGTCTTTTGTTTGTTGAACGGCTGCGAATTGCTCGTTATCTGTGCCACCAAAATCAGCATCCCATTGCAGCGTGGGTGCCTGTGAGAATGTGTAAGAAAAAGAAATTAAAGTGGAGAGAACCGTAAGTGTAAATGTAGATTTCATACCGGCAGGTTTTATAGTTTAAAAATTATGATAGAGGCACTTTCAGCCAACGGAAAATTTTTAGTTATAAAACTGAAAATGCTATAAAAAGTACAATACAAGGCGGGTTACAACAGGGGATACTATCAGGCGCATTAACTTTCAAAACGATTTTTAATACAACCCGGGGCTGTCTAAAAATGATTCCGGAAATTCTGTATTTACATTTTAGCCCGCAGATACCGGAGATTTAACCAAATTCATTGATTCAAAAGATATAGTTATCTGCGTTTACCTGTGCAATCTCCGGTAACATGTTATTAGTTGAATAAATTTTAGACAGCCTTTTAAAAAACTTGTTTCCTAATGCTGTATGCTTTTAGTATACTCTGGTGCTAAGAATGTAATCATCATCTTAAAAAAATTTTAAAGATTTATAATTTATGCTATTAAATCATTAGAGTAATCATTAAATGATGTTCTTCGCATTATATAGCGGTAACAAGTCGTTCTTAACAAAAAATTTATTATACCGGGTCAACCGATATGTGAGCCTTATTCAGATTTAACTTTTAAGCTGAGATACTGAATCACAATGTATATGTTTTAAGGCAATGAAACCGGAGATGCCATTTGTACTGCAGATAACGGTAGTGCGACGCAACCGTGCTTAATTGAAATCATTTGCGCGCAATCGAAAAAAAGATAATATCAAACCGAAGGTTTATATCTATTTTTAAACGTTTTGTACATAAGAAAACAACCTTGTAACACAAGACAAAAAAGGTTTTGTCGTTATAACAATGAACACTTAAGAAATGAAGAAATTGAAATTAGCCGCTGCATTGTTGCTTACTTGTTTTTTGTGCGCTTCTTTTCATTCGAGGCAATTGTACGACTCTCCATATTATATTATAATTAATAAAACAAAATATTCGCTAAGCGTTTTTGACCAGAAAGGCTGGCTTGTAACTTACCCTGTTGTTTTTGGCAGCAGCGACTTGCGCGATAAATTATATGAAGGCGACCGTAAAACGCCGGAAGGAAATTTTACAATTGCATCAAAAAGGCTTCATCCAAAATGGGACAGGATGATGCTGCTTGATTTTCCCACACCTGAAAGCTATGAGAAGTTTAATGTGCGTAAAAGCCAGGGCATTGTGCCGGCATCTGCAAAAATTGGTGGCGGTATCGGCATTCATGGCACATGGCCGCATGAAGACTTCCAGATTGATCGTTTTAGAAACTGGACAGATGGCTGCATAAGCATGCGCAATAAAGATGTTGAAGAATTGTACAATATGGTGCCGGTTGGTACAAAAGTTTTTATAAGGTTGAATTAAGAACGTGAGGTTTACGATTATTCAGACAGCCCTAAAATGATTAAAGCATAAACGTTTTTTGCAAATAGCAACCAAACTTCCAAGTGTTACGAATGACCCTTGTGATTGACAAGTGAAGGCCTACCTGTTTTATCAATAATTTTATATTTATTATTAGTTAGTGAAAAGCTTTGCCATAACTTCGCGGCGCAATAAATATTGCGGCTAATTACAACAGAACAACAGGAATGCTTAGAAAATCATGGTGGAAAATATTAAGTTTCATTTTGCTTATGTACACCTGCACTATGGGTTTTCTTGTAAAAATTCCGGTACTCGACGGCCGCTTGCAACAATCCATCCGTAATTTATTCTTTCATGTGCCCATGTGGTTTTGCATGCAAACACTCTTTATTGTGTCTGTTATTTTCGCAATATTATACCTCATAAAACCCAGTTCAAAAAACGATTTTTATTCACTTGAATATGCCCGCACAGGCGTTATCTTCGGGTTATTGGGTTTGATTACCGGCGCTATTTGGGCTAACTATCAATGGGGCGAACCCTGGAGCGGCGATCCGAAACAAAACGGAGCTGCCATTGCGCTGCTTATTTACCTTGCCTATTTTGTATTAAGAGGTTCAGTGAACGATGAAACCAAACGCGCAAGATTAGGCGCTGTTTACAACATATTTGCATTTGCAATGTTGTTTCCTACCATCTGGATATTGCCAAGGCTGACAGAATCATTGCATCCTGGTGGCCAGGGTAGTGAAGGTAACCCGGCGCTAAACGGCTCTGACCTCGCACCCGAAATGCGCCTCGTTTTTTGGCCAGCCGTATTTGGCTGGACTTTATTAGGCGTTTGGATCACAACTTTAAGAATAAGATTACAGGTATATAAAGAAAAAATACTTTATCATGCTTAAAAAATTGATACTGTTTTTATCATTTTGTTTAATGTGTACAGGCATGTATGCGCAGCAAATGGATACTGTTACAGAAGAACCGAGTGATTTTATGAACAGTAACGGGAAAATATTTGTTGTAATGACAGTTGCGGTTGTAATTGTTTTGGGACTGTTTATTTATCTTATCAGTCTCGACAGGAAAATTTCAAAACTGGAAAAAAGAGGCTTGTAAAAAGCCAAAAAATTTTTCATTTATTATATAACAAACGTTCATTAGTTTAAGTTTTAAAATATCTAACGATGGCAGACAAACACTATAACTTTTTTGAAAGTGTAACAAAGAGTTTTGATAAAGCAGCAAAATTTACCCAATGGGAAAGTGGCATTCTTGAACAGATAAAGTCCTGTAATTCGGTTTTCCGCATGAAGTTTCCCATAAAAAGGGATGATGGTTCTATTGAAGTGATCGAAGCTTACCGTGCGCAGCACTCACATCATAAAACGCCATGCAAAGGCGGCATAAGATACAGCGAAATGGTTGACCAGGATGAGGTAATGGCACTTGCCGCTTTAATGACGTATAAATGCGCTATCGTAAACGTACCGTTTGGCGGTGCAAAAGGTGGTATCAAGATCAATCCGCGTGAATACAGCGCCTGGGAGCTACAAAAAATAACCCGCCGATATACTTCAGAACTGGTAAAAAAAGATTTCATCGGTCCCGGTACCGATGTGCCTGCGCCGGATTATGGAACCGGCGAAAGAGAAATGGCCTGGATACTTGACACCTATATGGCTATGCATCCCGGCGAAGTTGATGCCATGGGCTGTGTAACCGGGAAACCTGTTGCGCAGGGTGGCGTAAGAGGTAGAAAAGAGGCAACCGGGCTCGGTGTTTTTTATGGCATAAGAGAAGTTTGTTCAATGCCGGATATTATGGGAAGACTTGGTTTAAATACAGGCATTGAAGGAAAACGTGTTGTGGTGCAGGGCCTGGGAAATGTAGGCTATCATACCGCAAAATTTTTTAGGGAGCACGGCGCCAAAGTAATTGCGATTGCTGAGTTTGAAGGCGCTATTTTCAGTGAAACCGGTTTAAACGAAGAAGAGGTTTTCATACACAGGAAAAACAATAAATCTATCCTAAACTTCCCTGGTTCAACCAATTTAAGTTCAAGCAATGATGCGCTCGAATTGGAATGTGATATTTTGATTCCCGCTGCATTGGAGAATGTTATCAATAAGGATAATGCGGCAAGAATTAAAGCGAAAATGATCGGCGAAGCTGCAAATGGACCATTAACACCCGAAGCTGATGATATACTGGTAAAAAAAGGAACATTGGTTATTCCTGATATGTATTTAAACGCAGGTGGTGTTACCGTTTCTTATTTTGAATGGCTTAAAAATCTGAGCCATGTACGTTACGGCAGAATGGAAAAACGTTTTACTGAAAATCTTAACAAACATATTCTGGGACAGATGGAAGAACTTACGGGCAAAATTGTTGACAACAGGGAGAGAATGCTGATAGAACATGGCCCGGATGAAGTTGATCTTGTTTACAGCGGCCTTGAACAAACAATGATTGAGGCTACACGTGAAATAATGGCATGCTGGAAGGCGAATAAAAATATTCCTGATATGCGCACTGCCGCGTATGTTGTTGCCATTGATAAAGTGGGAACCAGTTACGCCGAATTGGGTATCTTCCCCTAACGCTGCATACTAAATAATTCCTAAAAACCAGTTTTTTTTAAATCGGTTTTTTTAGTCATTAAAGAATGGTTTAATATTGCACACCGAAACTCAACGGGCTAACCTGAGAACTATTCATTTATGAAAACTTTATTTAGCAGTATTAATATCAACTACAATAACAAGAAACATGTACCTGCTTTGGATGGTGTTCGGGGAGCCGGCATTATTTGCGTAATAGCTTATCATTATTTTCTTCTTCCTTACGCTGCTTGGTTTTCGATGGAATCGTTTTTTGTGCTGTCTGGCTTTCTCATTTCAGGAATACTGCTTGATACAAAAGACAATAAAGGTTATTTTAAGAATTACCTGGCACGCAGAACGCTCAGAATATTGCCTTTGTATTACGGCACTTTGATCGTTGGTTTTCTTATTGTGCCCCTATTTGTGAGCCAGACGGGTTTGGCGCCTTATTCTATTTATTATCAAAACCAGGGTTATTTCTGGGGATATATTCAAAACTGGTTTTTGATGAACCATGAAGCCGGTTTAAAGGGTGCCGGCCGCATAATGCTGCACTTATGGTCTCTGGCCATCGAAGAACAGTTTTATATTGTTTGGCCTTTTCTGGTTTTATTTTTAAGAGGAAAAACATTTGTTCGCATTGTTACGGCCATAATTATTTTCAGTGTTGCGTTTAAATGCTATAATTATTTTGCCGGTTACCCATGGCAAGACAATTATTTTAGCACACTTACCCGTCTCGATTCATTGTGCTTGGGTGGCTTATTGGCTTATTTTGTAAGAACGCCCTCTGCAATACCAAAACTTGAGCGAATCGCTCCCTATGTGTTCAAAATACTAGGTACGCTCCTGCTTGTCAGTATTCTTGTTGCGAGGCCGAGAATGCTTGAAAGCCAGTTTTTAGAACCAATCGGAAGCACATTGTTTTCGCTCTTGTACGCCGCAATGATCTTATATTGTTTATCTGATCATAAAAAGAACTATGTTAAGGGTGTTCTTGGATCCAGGCTTCTTACATATCTTGGTAAGTATAGTTACTCACTCTACTTGCTTCACGTGCCGATATTAGCATTGCTGCGTCCTTACCTCACTAAGACTTTACAACCTTATATAAAAGGCGGCCCGGCTTTTATATTGGCCTGTTGTATTTGCCTGTTGGTTACATTTTTAGTAAGCCAGATCACCTGGATATGTATTGAAAAACCTGCGCTGAAACTGAAAAAGTATTTTAGCTACGATACCAAAAAACCAAAACCTATTAAAAGTAAAACCAGTCCCGTGGAAATTTCATGATGATATGACTAAAACATTTTCCGTACCCTACAATTAAGATATATGGCTGTAATAACCGAATCTGTACTAACACGTCAAAGCGGTGTTATTAATGATTTAAGAACCACTGAAAATCAAAAAGGCGTAAAACTATACATTTACGCCGTTGCGCTGGCTGCCTTGCTAAGTGCGGTAGGAATATTATGGGATATTTCCTGGCATGCTTCGGTTGGCCGTGATAAATTTTTAAGTCCCCCCCATATTCTCATTTACCTCGGAGCAATATTTGGCGGTCTTTTTTCGGGCATACAGGTAATTATAAACAGCTTTTTTACTCCCAAAGAAATAAGGGTTAAATTCGTTAAAGCCTGGGGTATTTTTTACAGCTCTTTAGGTTCCATGTTCTGTATATGGGGCGCCATCGCTATGCTTACATCTGCACCCTTCGACAATTGGTGGCATGCAGCTTACGGACTTGATGTAAAAGTTTTTTCACCACCCCATTCCTTGCTGTTAACAGGCATTTTTTTCCTTGAATTCGGCGGCTGTATTTACATCAATAAATACATAAATCATGCAGACCCTACTGACAAATCTTTACGCCTGCTGCAGTTCCTGTATATTGTAACAGCATCCAGTTTGCTTTGCATGATCTTTACTATTTCCAACCCCATTATTAAAGTACGGTACATGCGTACTTCTTCATTTTACCTGGCTGCTACCACTATAACATTATTGTTATTACCGGCTTTCAGTCGTTCACTTCGCATGAAATGGGGAATGACGGCCCTTGCTACGGGCTACTTTTTATTGCAGGGGATTGTTAACTGGGTGCTTCAAATTTTTCCGGCAGAACCTAAGTTAGGCCCCATACTTACACATATTACACATTTTCAACCCGCGATGTTTCCAATGTTGATTATGATACCTGCCATATTTATGGACATGATCATGGCAAGATCAAAAGGAAACGACTGGATAAAAGCTTTCTTCATCAGTATAACTTTCGTTTTAATATTCGCATTGATACAATATCCGTTAAGTGGTTTTTTACTGGAGTCTCCCGGTGCCCGCAACTGGTTTTTCGGAGCCGATTCCTGGTTCTTCGGAGCTCCGCCTGATTCGCCGTACCGTTACAAGTTCATTCCTGCTGATGTACAGCCTTTAGCAAAATTTGCCATTGGCCTGCTTATAACCGTAATAATTGGAACGCTGATAAGCCGTATCAGCCTGCGATGGGGTAACTGGATGTTAAACATTCAACGCTAAGAAAATTCAATACAGCAAACATTATTACATGAGAAAATATTATTCTTTGTGCATCCTTCTTGTTTTCCAGGTTACTTCCCTATTTGCACATGTTGGTAATTCTAACGTTACGCTCGAAGGTATGGCCGGCCCCTATCATGTGCTGGTTAACATAAAACCCCCGGATGTTATACCCGGTACAGCTATCCTTACCCTGTTTACAAACAACGATCCGCGGATTAAAATAGCTGCAAGGCCAATTTATTTTTATTCAGGTGAAGACGGTGCACCCAACCCGGATCTTCTTACGCCGGTCGCAAATCAGCCCGGGCGGTATGAAGGCATAGTTTGGTTAATGAACAACGGTTCAGCAAGCATTGAGCTTGCCTTTGACGGTCCTGCTGGGAAGGGCAAAATGTTAGTACCCGTGGTTGCCGTAACTACCACCACTAAAAAAATGCCGGCTTCAACGGCCTATATGTTGCTTGGCCTCGGCGCTTTTCTTTTTATCCTTATGCTCACCATTGTCAGTTCCAGTGTTTCTGATGGTATTACAAAAGTTGGTGAAAAACTGTCACCCAAAATAAGGCGCACAAAAGCCATTGCTTTTATTATAACCGCCCTCTTGTGTTCAGTTTTTGTGTATGGTGGTTACTCGTGGTGGCAGAATGTAGCAAAAAAAACAAGCCAGTTTGTATTCAAACCTATGCACGCAAACTATGAGGTAAAAAATAGTAATGGCTTCAACGAATTACAGCTAACAATTGATACTTCAAATGCACAAAGAAGCAAATGGCTGCCGTACATTATACCTGACCATGGCAAGATCATGCACATGTTTCTGGTTAGCCTGCCCGATATGAAGGCCTTTGCACATATACATCCGCATCGCACCGGTGCCATTAATTTTTCAGTTGATTTACCGGAACTTCCCGATGGAAAATACCTTGCTTTTGCCGACCTGGTGTATAATTCCGGTTATACGGAAACATTAAAAGATACCATCACAATAAACAGAACCGTTACAAATTCAAAATCCGACAGTTCCCATATAGATAGTGATGATGCCACAGATATTTCCATGCCTGTATCATTCAATAATTCATCATTAAAAAATGAAACCATTGGAAATAAAACGGGTGAGGTTTATGTTACAACTGATGGCACAAAAATTTTATTGGAAGCGCCTAAAAAAGACAAACATTATTTCACCGGAGGCGTAGAACAATTTGAATTTAGTTTGTGGGATAAAAACAATCAACCTTTTATTCCGGATTTATATATGGGCATGCAAGGCCATATGGTAGTTGTTCGTGAGGATGGTAATGTTTTCTCACACGTTCATCCTGTTGGCACCTATTCAATGGCGGCGCAAACAAGATTGGAAGACCGCATAAGTACGGCCGGCAACAATGCAGCAGAATCTAATGGAGCCGCCTTTCGCGACAGCATTGATCTTGCAGTAAAAAAATTAGAAGCAATGCCCGAACATGACCGCGAAAACTTTCTCATGAATGAAATGATGAGCATGCAGGGCATGAATATGACAGGTCATTCAGGCATGATGAATATGCACATGAGTAAAAGTAATAACCTTAGCTTTCCATACACGTTTGAATCGCCGGGCAAGTATCGCATTTGGGTACAATTTAAAAAAGATGGTAAGATTTATACCGGCGTATTCGACAGAATAGTAAAATGAGAAAAGCTTAATCTGCCATAACTTATATATTGCTCGCTTAGTTTTCTTTACTTTATCCTTTTAAAAATTTCTTTAAGGGCAGTAATGAAATATTACATTATAGCAGGCGAAGCCAGTGGTGATTTACATGGCAGTAATCTTATAAAAGAAATTAATAAGCTTGATGCGGATGCAAACATTCGTTGCTGGGGTGGCGATTTAATGCAGTATGCAGGAGCAACACTCGTAAAGCATTACCGCGATCTTGCTTTTATGGGTTTTGCAGAAGTTGTGATGAACCTTAAAACAATTCTGAATAACCTAAAATTCTGTAAAGAAGATATATTAAAATTTAAGCCCGATGTTTTGGTATTAATAGATTACCCGGGATTTAATTTACGTATCGCCGATTGGGCCAAAGCGGTCAACGGTCAACAGACAGTCAATTGTAAAATAGTCTTCTACATCTCCCCGCAGGTTTGGGCGTGGAAAGAAAGCCGTGTGCCAAAAATGAAAAAGACGATTGATGAGATGATTGTTATACTCCCCTTTGAAAAAGATTATTATAAAAATAAATGGAACTGGGATGTTGATTATGTTGGCCACCCCTTGGTTGAGGTTATAGAAAAGTTTAAAGTTGAAAGTTTAAAGTTGAAAGATCAGACCGAAGCAACATCAAACATTCAATATTCAACATTAAATATTGTGGCTCTTTTACCCGGCAGCCGCAAACAGGAAATAGCGAAGAAACTTCCTGTTATGCTGGAAGTAAGTAAGTCATTCCCTCAATATCAATTTGTACTGGCAAAAGCTCCGGCTCTTGAAGATGAATTTTATGCAGGTTTCATGCATAACTATACAAATGTTTCCTCTGTTAGAAATAAGACCTATGAATTACTAATGCAAAGCAAAGCAGCATTGGTTACAAGCGGAACAGCTACCCTGGAAACAGCTTTGTTTGGTGTACCGGAAGTGGTTTGTTATAAAGGAAGCAATATCAGTTACCAGATCGCAAAACGGCTTATTAAAATTAAATATATAGCCTTGGTAAACCTTATAATGGATAAGCCTGTTGTAAAAGAACTTATTCAAAATGACCTTACTGTTGAAAATGTAAAAGAAGAATTATCAAAACTGCTTTTTGATGAAGCGAAACAGGCGCAGGTTAAAAGAGACTATGAAGACCTGAAGAATATTTTATCAGCCGGTGGCAATGCTTCCGCAAATGCAGCAAAAATTGTTGTTGATACAGCAGGCAGCAGATAAACTTTTATTACGGAAACAATTTGTTTCGACTTCGCTCAACAATACAGGTCTTCGGCTCCGCTCAGACATACAGACAGCATCACTTATAAGCCAATCCAATTATCACATATTTATCACTTTTGCTTTTTAACAAACCATCACAATAGTTTTTGCGTTATTCTTGTATAAGCAAAACCATGAAGAAGATAATCTTATACTGTTCCATACTTACCTTGCTAAGCGTAAGTTCCTGTGCGCAACAACAAACAACAAAACAAACATTTGCGATTACAAAAACGGATGAGGAATGGAAAAAAATGCTCACGCCTGAACAATTCCAGGTAACAAGAAAAGAAGGAACAGAGCCGGCTTTTACTGGAAAATATTGGGACAATCATGAAAAAGGAACCTACTATTGTATTTGTTGCGGTGTGCCCTTATTCAGCAGCACAACAAAATTTGAAAGTAGTACCGGCTGGCCAAGTTTTTATGCACCTCTTAGTAAAAAATATGTTGGCGAAAGAGAAGACAATTCATATGGCATGCAGCGTACAGAAGTGTTTTGCACCAACTGCGGTGCTCATTTAGGACATCTATTTGATGATGGCCCCAAACCAACAGGTTTACGTTATTGTATGAACTCGGCATCGTTGAATTTTAAGAAAGGATAATTGCAGGCCGCGAGTCTTGCGCTACGCGGCTGCGCCCGAATGGAGCTGTAAGCTTTATGCTACAAGCTGCAAGCAGGAAGCACACACAACTGACTACTGACCACTCACGGTAAACTTGAAACCGATGAAGAAAGTATTGAAGAAACATCCCCTCGCTATTCGCTGGTTCCACTGGATAAACTTCCCGGTACTTGCCATTATGATATGGAGCGGGTTGCTTATTTATTGGGCAAACAGTGTTTATAAAATTTCAATTGGCAATACAACCATCATCAACTTTTTTTCGAAAGATTTTTATAAAGCGTTAAACATTCCGCAGCATCTTGCAAAAGGCATGAGTTTTCATTTTGCGTTTGCCTGGTTATTTGTCATCAACGGAATTTTATATGTAAGCTATACTATCATCTCAGGCGAGTGGCGTTATCTTCTTCCAAACAAAAAATCATTTAAAGAAGCCTGGCAGGTTTTGCTGCACGACCTGCACATACGAAAATATCATCCGCCACAAGAAAAATACAATGCAGCACAGCGCATTGCATATACAGCAATTATTTTTATGGGAATGGGCAGCGTGTTAAGCGGCCTCGCAATTTATAAGCCGGTTCAGTTCAACTGGGCTTTATTTTTATGTGGCGGTTATGAAGGAGCAAGGCTGGAACATTTTATATTTACGATAGGGTATGTTTTATTTTTTCTTATTCATATAATCCAGGTAATAAAAACAGGCTGGAATAATTTCCAGGCAATGATAAGCGGGCTTGAAGTAATTAAAAACGATAGTAAAACTTCCATGCATGAACAGGCGTGATTTTTTTTCAAAGCGCACAAAAGAAATAAGCAACGCATCTTATGCAAGAAGAATTATCTTTTCTTTTTTGATTTTTGCTGTGCTTGTTACTGCAGGAATTTATACATGGAAATGGTTATTGCATCAACCAACACAACAACAGGCTTTAAAACCCTTGCGCAAAACACTCGAAACAAATGAAAAAGTATTTACAAAAGTTTTTGATAGCGGAAAATTAAGCAAGGTGTATACAGAAAAAGATGCAGCCAAACGTGTACGCGTAAATGGCTTGATCGGCATGCAAAAAACTGTTGACACAAGCACCTGGCGTTTACAGGTTGTACGGGCTGCCGGCGATACATTAAAGCTTACATTAAGTGATATAAAAGCACTTCCAAAAAAGCAGGTGATATTCGATTTTAAATGCATTGAAGGCTGGAGCCAGGTTACACATTGGGCAGGTGCGCCATTAAAAACATTTATGGATTATTATCATTTGAATATGCAGGAAAATATGCAATATATTGGCCTGCAAACCATCGACAAAAAATATTATGTTGGTATTGATATGCCAAGCGCTTTACAATCGCAAACCATTCTTTGTTATGAAATGAATAACCAGTCACTACCTATGAACCAGGGCTATCCTCTGCGGCTTATCATTCCGGTTAAATATGGAATAAAACATTTAAAGCAAATCGGCACCATATATTTCAGCAATCAAAAGCCACCTGATTATTGGGCTGAGCGTGGCTATGATTATTATGCAGGCCTTTAATGAAACATCGGAATAATTATAAATTTCACCAGCATTACAATCAGGCAAATAATAAATATAAATAATGAGATCCTGTTCATACCATTCATAAGTTTTATGTTGGTATTCGTATATTCTTTAGGATCGCGTTTTTTAATGAAAAGATATTCCTGTATTTGTCTCCATATTCTCATCACCCAAAGGTAGGAAAACGTCAGTACAAGGGTGAGCTGCTAAAATCATGACAGAAATGTAACCGCGTATGGAATTGCAGATTAAAAATACTTACATTGATTCTGCTGCCTGTTATTGTTGCGCTTAACAACTCACAGGTTGTACCATATGATGTATCAAGTAAATGGGCGAATTGTTCACACTGTTTCCGCCGGTTATGTAATTTGTAAATTGTTACTATGTTTATGTTCATTTTATTTTTATAATGCAGAAAATATCAGTCATTTAAAATATAACATGCCGGAAATAACAGAAAAGATGGTGCACGGATTAACTGCTAAAACAACACAACTGAAAAAAGAAATTCAGAAAGTGATTATTGGCCAGGAAAACGTTATTGATGAAATTCTTGTGGCCTTGTTTGCCGGTGGTCATTGTTTATTGGAAGGTGTGCCCGGCCTTGCCAAAACATTAATGGTACGCACCATTGCACAGGCGTTGCACTTATCGTTCAGGCGCATACAATTTACGCCTGATCTTATGCCCACAGATATTCTTGGCACTGAAATACTGGAAGAAGATCATACAACAGGCAAGCGTTTTTTCAAGTTCAATAAAGGGCCATTATTTGCCAATATTGTTTTAGCAGATGAAATAAACCGCACACCGCCAAAAACCCAATCAGCCCTGCTTGAAGCCATGCAGGAATTTGAAATAACTTATGGCGGGCAAACCTACCTGCTGGATAGACCTTTCTTCATACTGGCAACACAAAACCCGATTGAACAGGCAGGTACTTATCCATTACCGGAAGCACAGCTCGACAGGTTTTTATTATACATTAAAATAGGTTATCCCACTGCTGCAGAAGAAGCAGGCATTTTAAGCAATACAACAGGCAACCGGGCAACCAATGTACAACCTGTTTTAAATGCAGATGAAATACAGCAACTGCAAAAACTGGTGCGGGATGTTCACATAAGCGAAGACCTCATACAATATGTAGCAAACCTTATTAGGGCCACCCGCCCCGCAGATACGACAATAAATTTTGTAAAAGAGTGGGTGCGTTGGGGCGCCGGGCCGCGTGCCGGGCAGGCCTTAATATTGACTGCAAAATCGCGGGCCTTATTACAAGGCCGTTATGCGGTTATACTGCAAGATTTACATGCAATGGCAGCACCTGTGTTAAGGCATCGCATTTTGTTAAACTTTAAGGCTGAAGCAGAACAGGTAAACTCTGACAATGTAACGGAAGTATTACTTAAACAGGTAGAGCGCAGCAAAATATTGCTGGATTGATACTTTAATTTTTGCAATCAGCAATTGCATACTAATTCCTAATATTGGTTGGTGCTTAATAATACCAGCGTACAAGCCTGCATTGGTTGGATATTGTTTTTAACAGCAAGCTGCGATAATTCTTCATTTTCAGCACCGGGGTTAAAAATGATGCGTTTAGGATGCAGGGAAAGGATATAATCGTAATACTGTTTTTGATTTTGAGCATTAAGATAAAGCGTTACTGTATCAACGTCTTCTGCTATTGCAGGCTCATTTATTATTAACTGGTTGTTTATTTCACCCTTTTTTTTGCCAATTGGAATTACTGTATGACCATGAGCAGAAAGGCGGTTTACAGCAAGATAACTGTATCGTGAAGGATTAGGCGAAGCGCCCAATACAACTGTTTTCTTATTCATTGCATTATTTTATACCTGTAAAAATATTATTCATAGAAATTAATGGCAAAGTGTATACCGTAAACAAGAATTAGCAAGGTTTAAGATTAAAATAAGTTCTTATCTATTACTTTTGCGGCAGCTATAATGGCCCTGTAGTTCAATGGATAGAATAGAAGTTTCCTAAACTTTAGATACAGGTTCGATTCCTGTCGGGGCTACCATACAGCTGGCTTCCATTTTCGGAAGCCTTTTCTTTTCGCCATCCTCTGATTGACACGGATTTTCCGGTGTTTCTGCTTTGCAGAGTTTTGATAAAGGCAGAAGATTATGAAAGCATAAAGCAGTCAATAAATTCTTTGAAGCATTCCATTTGGGGTAACAAGGAAGTGATTTTTCATTCCCGTGATATCCGCAAATGTGCGACGGAATTTCAAAAGCTGTTCGACCGGAACTGAAAGCAAAATTCTACGAAGAATTAATAAAATAATCAATTATGCTCCTTATACAATCATTGCTTCTGCCATACAAAAAGACAGGTTTATTGATGAGTTTGGAAAGCTGCAGGATGATCTTTATGAAGTAGCCTTATCCTTTGTTGTTGAACAGGCAACAATGGCTTTAAAAAGTTCAGGAGAAGCAACCACACTTTTTATCATCATTGAGAAACGCGGCAAAAAAGAAGACAAACAGTTAGATGACCATTTCAAAGAATATTGGGCAAGGGTACAGGCAAATTAAATGCAGAGGAGATAGCAGAACACTACCCAACCTTTACCTTTAAAAACAAGAAAGAAAACATTAACGGCTTAAAGCTTGCCGACTTAGCGGCCCACCTAATTGCCAGGTATGCAATGAAGCATAGCGTCATTTTATTTTTTCATCTTTAAATTGTTCGTTATGTCTTCAATTAGCATTTCCATTCATTATTCCGGTTCATAATTACTTAAATGCTATACTGCAAATGGTGTGGTTTGGCTTGCATTTAGCTTACGCAGTCCAAATATTTTTATAGCTTTTGCATTGGTTCATGTATTCAGCCAGGTCAGCGCACTTATTACTATCAATGTTTGCCTTTCTAAGCCTTCGGGCTTTTAGCCGTTACTTCCCTTTACATAGAATTGACTTTAAGACTATTTATATTCGTATATGCCATCTGAAATACAGAAAGTAAAGTTTAAGCAGGGCTTACCACAGGAGATTGAGGTAGTACTAATTGCAGAAACGATTTTAAAAAATAAACCTGGCATTGCAAGTCCGCACAGGGCAGAGTTCTACCATATCTTTTGGATTCAACAAGGTACAGCAGAATATTACATAGATTTTGAACTGGTAACAATTAACGCAGATTCATTTTTATTTATCAATAAAGACAGGGTGCAGGCTAAAGACAATAAAAGTCAGCATGATGGCAGGTTGCTTTTATTTACGGATAATTTTTTTGCAAAGAAGGAAGAAGATACAAAGTATTTGCATAGCAGCATTCTGTTTAATGACTTATTAGATGTACCAATTATAGATGTATCGGCAACGCCTGCACTGCCAGTTATCTTTACTGAAATTGAAAGAGAATTATCAGGGGATAAAGATGTTTTCCAATATGATATTCTTCAAAACTTATTGCATAATTTATTATTGATTGCTGAACGTGAAAGAAGAAGGCAGGGCTTTAAAGAAATTACAAAAGGTGCTGACCTTGACTGTAGTATTCTTTTTCGTGACTTACTCAATGCAAAATTCAAAACCTTAAAATCAGTAAGCGGTTATGCCGCCTTGATGAATGTTTCAGAGAAAAGATTAACCAATGCCACTGTAAAAACCTTAGGCACTACACCCAAAACAATGATTGATGAACGAGTGATGCTGGAAGCCAAGCGGCTACTCGTACATACCAACCTTTCTATAAAAGAAGTTGGCTATGATCTTGGCTTTAAAGAACCGACAAATTTTATAAAGTATTTCCGCAAGCATATAGAAAAAACGCCGATAGAATTCAGAGAAGAATATTTTGAAAAGTAAGTTCCGAGAAGTATCACTTTTATTCTCATTCATACCTTTTCCTGCCCGACTTTATGTATCAATTTTGTGCTCTAAAATAATAACACAATATGAAAGTAGCATTAATTGGAGCTTCAGGCTTTGTAGGTAAAGCGATATTAAATGAGTTAATCAGCAAAGGTCATGAAGTAACAACAATAACCCGCGATGCCGATAAAGTAGAACAAAAAGGAAATGTAAAAGCTGTTTCAGCAAATGCGTTAGATGCAGATGAAATTGCAAAAGCAGTGAAAGGTTCTGATGCAGTTATCAGCGCATACAATGCAGGATGGACAAACCCAAATCTTTATAATGAATTTATAGAAGGTTCAAAAGCCATTCAGCAAGGAGTTAAGCAATCAGGTGTAAAAAGATTGATTATTGTTGGTGGTGGTGGCAGCCTGTATATTTCTGAACAATTACAATTGGTAGACACACCGGAGTTTCCGCAGGAGTTTAAAGCAGGTGCTTCAGCAGCAAGAGATTATTTAAATATTCTTAAAGACGAAAAAGAATTAGAATGGACGTTTCTAAGCCCGGCAATAGAAATGCATCCGGGTACATCAGGTGAAAGAAAAGGAACATACAGAACAGGCTTGGATACTCCGGTTTTCGATGCAAATAACAAGAGCGTAATATCAGTTGAAGATTATGCAGTAGCTATTGTTGATGAATTGGAGAAACCGAAACATATTCGTCAGCGCTTCACCATAGCTTATTAATTCAATCATCTCAACAATTTTAAATCGACTTCAATACACTTATATGTATATAAAACGATTGCTGCAATTCTCATTATTTATTTTTTTGGCACACATAGTTATAGCACAAACAAACATTTATGTCAACTCCTCAACAGGTAATGACGGTAATATCGGTACTAAACAAAGCCCGTTTAAAACTTTGGCAGCAGCAGCGGGAAAAGTAAATGAAAGCATAGGTACAGATGCAGTAACTATTTTAATGGCTCCGGGTGTTTATGCTTTTGAAGAAACTACTATTCTGCAACCAACCAAAAGGCAATTCACCAAAGAAAACCGGTTAACAATCAGGGCAGAAATTTTACCTGATAATGCAGACTGGAATACAGGCAGTATGCCTGCAATCATTCACACCATGCCATTACAACAAAATTGGTTTGGAGTTAGTGACCCGTTTGGCGGAGCTATGTATGGAATCAAAGTTGAAACAAGCCACGTAACAATTCAAGGCTTAAAAATATTAGGTGCGCCAGTTGTCGAGCATCCGAAACAGGGACAAATAATAAGAGTGTATCCAATCAGCAGAACCAATCCTGAGCTTGATGATTTGGAGATTACACAATGCCTATTTGCAGGCGATGAAATTACAAGCCCAAATCATTTAGGCATTATTGCAAACGGAAATGGAATTGTTATTGACCATTGTATTTTCTATCATTTAAAGCAAGCCATTGTTTACTGGTCACGTAAAAGTACAGGTCATGTAATGCGCAATACTTTAATTTATGGTGGATACGGTTGTGGTGTCTGGACATCTGCTATCGCAAATGATTTTGTATTTGATAATAATATTATTGCTGATTGCAATTACGCCTGGATAAGCCAGTTAGACAGGGATAAAGGCCAACAAGAGATAAAAGATACTTCCACAAAAACACAACCTATTTTATACCAGGTAAATAACAGTTTGTTTGCAGCTAATAAAAAAATGACAGGCACCGGAGGCGGACCTCAATTAAACTTTAAAGACATTGACCCCATTCTACTAAAGTTTAATAATACTAAAATTACAGATGTGCATGTTGAATTAGATTTAGTTGATAACAGCAAATATTTTTTACATCCAAAAGCAGGAACATTAGGAGCTGATAAAGGTGTCGGGCTGTTTAAAAAATAAAATGTTTATCGACCGGATTGGTAATCTCTTAAATAGATATTCAATAACTGACAATTTTTTGAAGCATGAAAGCTTTGGTAAACGCATCGTTTAAGTTTAAACACTTTCGTCGCAACATTTAAGCGATTAAACCCCTTTAAGAAAGGCTTCACAAAAGGGCGAATAGGTTTGCAGAAGTATCAGTCAATTAATATGCACCAAATAGCAAGTTCAGGAACATTTTTAAAACCTCACCTGAAATTATTGTGCTTTATTGAAGAAAGAAAATATGAGATACTCCTTTGCAGCTTCCTGCTAATGATTTTCGGCAACACTTTCGCCATAAGTAACCATGTTATTAGTATCATGGATATTTATCAAAACTTCGTGATATGTTTCTTTATCTTTTTGCGTAAAAAATGGATGCGGAATTTTATTGCTGTTACACTTCTTTTATTTATATCACTTGATGTTTTTGAAAACCAGCTATCGTTCATTGACGCCCGTAGCTGGCACGGCATCATTTATCTTATTTTCTTTTTCAGGATTGCTATAGAGATTTTTAAAAAGATATTTTATACCAAAACAGTATCGAGAGAAATGCTTTCTGCTGCCTTATGTGGTTTTGTAGTGCTTTGCCTTATTGCAACTTTTGTATCTTATCAAATCAATGTTTTATCGCCAGATTCTTTTTCCAACGCCGGCGACAAAAAAGATATGCTTAACAACCTTAATTATTTTAGTTTCACAACCTTGCTTACCATTGGTTATGGAGATATAACACCACTCACTATTGTCGCAAAAAGAACAGTAATGCTTGTTGGAATTTGCGGACATTTTTATACCGTTTTTGTTACCAGTATCATCATTGGTAAATACTTATCATCAAATAACTATTTGCAAATTCAGAATAAAAATTAAAGTAATCAGGATGATTGAGTCTCCGGGTATTATAATCTTCAACGAACAATATAAACACTAAAAATTTAAGATAGATATTATGAGTAATAAACAACAATGGTCACGCCGCAATTTTATAACAACTGTTGCCGGCACCGGTGCTATAGCAATGTTTGCTCCTTTAGCGTCATTGGCTTTTAATCTCAACGACCCAACAGTTGATGAAATTGTAAAAAATACAATCGGCATAGATACGCATAACCACATTGATGTGCCGCTTGATACAGACGAACTGCCCGGTCCTAAACTCGACTTGCCAGGTGAAATGAAGACGTCAGGATTAGCAGCTATTGTAATGACTTTCGCAACGGATTACAAGAGAAACGTTCAGCCCGGTGAAGCTTATCAACGATTCTTAAATGGGCTTACAGCAATGGATAAGGTGTTATCTGATAACAAAGTGAAACGAGCCTTTACACTTGCTGATATTGGAACTGCACATAAAGCTAATCAACCTATTGTTATACAGGCAATTGAAGGCTGCCATTTTCTTGAAGGAAATTTAGACCGTGTTGAGGTAGCATATAAACGTGGCTTACGCCACCTCGGTCTATTGCATGATAGTGATGCTTCAAAGCCATTAGGTGATGTTTATACTAACCCACCTCAGTTTAATGGTCTTACTGATTTTGGTAAAGAAGTAATAAAAGAAGCCAACCGCTTAGGTATAGTGATTGACTTGACACACGGCAGCAATGATGCTATAAATACAGCTTTAAAAATAAGCACTACGCCAATAGTTATCACACATACAGGTCTTGATACGCAATTAGGTGCAGATGAAAGAATGTCGCAAATGATGAAGCCAAGACTTATCAGTAAAGAACAGGCAAAAATTGTTGCAGATGCAGGTGGTGTTATTGGTGTTTGGACACACTTATCAAGCACTCCTATGGAGTATGCACAAAACATACGGGCAATGGTTGATGTAGTTGGGATTGACCATGTTTGCATTGGCACTGATACGAAATTAACAACGCCTTATCGTTCGCCTAATGATATGGGCGGCAGACCTCCGGGACCGCCACCTGGCTCAAATCCCGATAATAAGCAAGACAGTTTAAAGCAGAACAAAAAACCACCAAATGTTCCTAACAACGGGCAACGCGTAGGTGAGCGTACCAATGAAGCATGGGCAAATGAAAAGGCTGGATTTTATTATGCTGTTGTAGATGCTTTACTTAAAACAGGTTTTAATGAAGAAGAGATTGGTAAAATTGGCGGAAGAAATTATTTACGAATATTCAACGCCGCAACATCAGGGCATTAGTAAATATCAAACATTTAATTTAAAAAATGACACTATGGAATACCTAAGACAATCAAATTTCAAAATACTGATATTAGTTCTTTGTTTGATTAGTTGTAATAGCAATTCACAAACTAATGCCGGACAGTCAAACAATACAACCAACCAATTACCACCAAACGGACACGGATTTGAAATGGATAAAAGCAGTGATTCAATTTTAAAATCATTACAGGCAGAAACAGTAAATAAGTTCGTTCAGCTTCAGTTTAAAGATGCTCTTACATCAAAAGAAATGGCTTATAACTTATTTGTTCCAAAAGGTTACGACAGCAATAAAACTTATCCGTTGGTTTTGTTTATCGCAGATGCCAGCACGGTTGGAAAAAATACAACTACATCACTTACTCAAGGTTATGGTGCACTTGTCTGGGCTTCTGATGAAAGCCAGTCCGAAAACCCTTGTTTCGTACTTGTACCTGCTTACACAACACAAACTGTAAATGATAAATTTGAAACATCTTATGAAGTAGAAATGACCATTCGCCTGCTGATGAATATAACTGAAAAATACAGTGTGGATACAAACAGGCTTTACACTACGGGGCAATCTATGGGTGGCATGATGTCAATGTATTTTAATATTGTGCATCCTGATTTATTTGCTGCTTCTATTTTTGTTAGTTGCCAATGGGATGCTTCTAAAATGAATGGGTTTGCAAACAAAAAGTTCTTTTACATTGTTGCAGCAGGCGACGAGAAAGCACCGAAGGGAATGGCGGCGCTTAAAACAGTATTAGAAAAAGAAGGAGCAAAAATTAATACAGCGGAGTGGAGCGCAAAACTGCCGGAAAATAAACAAAGTGAAAATGTTCAAAAAATGCTCTCTGAAAACAGTAATATAAACTTTATCACTTTTGCAAAAGGAAGTGTTTTACCACCAGACGGCAGCGGCATGGAACACATGTGGTCTTTCGATTATGCCTACAAATTAAAACCTGTTCAAGATTGGCTGTTTCAACAAAAGAAGACTGGTGTGAATTAACATCAAACACAGGTAATAAGGTCTCGCTACGGCTTTTTCGGCAAGTAGATATGCCAAATCATTGTAGCAAAAAGCAAGAATTTATAAGTCGCTTTTAACCATCGAATCTGATTAACGATTATGAACAAAAATGTTTATGTATGCAAAGAAAGCACAACTCGAATCAGGCAGGAATGAAACAGAGATACATCATTCCGACTTCTCCTTCCAAAATTTCTCAGTCAAGATGCACATGAATGAGTAATGGTGATAGATTTTTCAGTTAGAGATAATAAATTTTGGAAACTGTTTAAACAGGAAGCCGGCTGCTATAAAAAATATCATTCAAGTTAGTGCACGATTTAAAATGGATATATAAAATTCATAGCCACAAAAAAACAGTTCAAATAGATTGCTGTTTATCTTTAAATAAACGGTTTATAAGATTTAATGCAGGATTAGTTAACAACGTAGTTACCAACGCCATTAAAACCATCATGGAAAAAACCGGTGGCGAAAGAATGCCAAGATCATAACCAATATTCAATACAACCAATTCCATTAAACCGCGTGTATTCATTAATGCGCCAATTGATAAACTTTCTTTCCAGGTTTGTCCCACTACTTTTGCTGCAATAGTGCTGCCTCCGAATTTACCGGCAACTGCCGCAATAACAATCCATATAAAAGTTATCCATAAACTGCTCTCATTAAGTAAACCTATTTGTGTACGCAAGCCCGTGAATACAAAAAATAATGGCAGTAATAATACCATGCTCACATCTTCAATCTTATGAATTATTGTTCTGCGAAAATCAAATTCATGCGGCATTATTACACCGGCAAGAAAAGCACCGAATAAAGCATGTATGCCTATAACTTCAGTTGCATAAGCAGAAACCAGCATTACCATAAATACAATTGCTGTTATTGATCTGCCGGCAATTTTATTTTTGTTATACCGCAATAATATATTTTTTAGCAGCGGCCTTACTATCAACACCATAACAAGTACATACAACAGCAAAATACAAATAGTATATAGCGCATATAGACTTGCACCGGCTTTTACAATCCCGATCAATGCTGCAAGAATACACCAGGCAGTAACATCATCTATTGCTGCACAGGTTAATGCCATCACGCCAAGTTTGGTCTTAGTTATTTTTCTTTCGTGTATAATACGCGCCAGCACAGGAAAGGCAGTAATGCTCATAGCAATGCCCATGAACAAAGAGAAAGATAAAAATGAAATGCCGGGTGGTGCAAAAGAATTGTACATAAATAATGCAAGCCCCATACCCAAAGCATAAGGAATAATGATGCTTGCATGGCTTATAACAATTGCGCCTGTTGCCTGCCTGCGTATAAGGTTCACGTCAAGTTCGAGGCCAATGATAAACATGAAAAGTATAAGCCCGATTTGACTAAGGAATTGCAAATTGCCCAATGAGTTTACCGGGAAAATGTATGCTGAAATGCCGGGTGCAATCAATCCTAATACTGAAGGGCCGAGCACTATGCCGGCAATTATTTCGCCTATAACTGCGGGTTGGCCGGCTTTCTTTAATATAAAACCAAACAGTCTTACAAATACGATAATAACTATGACCTGCAATAATAAGACAGGCAATGGCTGAACAGGATTTGTATCAAAAAAATCTTTGAAAAAACCCGGGTTTGTATGAGGGACTGAAGTTGCAATTGTTTTTGTTTCAAACTGATTTCCTTTATTAATAATGGTGTAAATAATAGATCCGAAAAAAGTTATCATTAATACATAAAACAGTATACTTGCTTTCTTTCTCATAAGTGCATTTGTCTACTATTAAGCTGTCCATTTAAAGTTTCGTGAAGAGTGAATCGTCAATTGTGAAAACTTCGGAATTTATTATTGTTTCGTTTGACCTCACCCCCAAACCCATCTCCAAAAGAGAGGGGCAAGAATTATTCTGACTCAATACGTTTTACGCTTATAACGTTACGCTCTTACATTCACGTTTAACGATCCAGGTTTCATGCTTTTTGAATTTCCATATCCTTCCAAAACTTTACTATATCTTCTGCGTGTTGTTTGTTACGTGGCTTCAAATATATTTTTCGAATGATACCTTTTTCATCAATTAAAAAAGTAGTACGATGTAACCCCATATATTTTCGTCCATACAATTGCTTTTCGCCCCATACACCATAGGTATCAATTATCTTATGCTGCGGGTCTGCAACCAACGTAAAAGGTAAACTGAATTTTACTTCAAATTTTTTATGGCTTGCTGAATCATCAGGGCTTACGCCAACAACTTCAAAACCTTCTCTTTTTAATAAGGCATAATTATCTCTTAAGTTACATGCCTGTATAGTACAAGTAGGCGTATCGTCTTCAGGATAAAAAAATAATACCACTTTCTTTCCTTTATAATCTGCAAGAGAAACTGTGTTACCGTTTTGATCCTTGCTTTTGAATGCAGGCGCTTTCAAACCTGCTGCCAATGTTATCATAATGAGTTATTGTTTGGTAAAATTAAATGTTTGTGTTGTGGTATTGCCTGCCGCATCTGCTGCCGTAATTGCTAATGTATGTGTGCCACTTGTGCAATGTTCATCAAACGTGTAAATAAAATAATCGTTCTTCTTTGCGAACATCAGCCAGTTGCCATCAAGTGTTGCTGTATAATTTTCAATGCGACTTACATCATCAGTGCATTTTACCGTTAATGTTTTTTGACTGATGAATGTTGAGCCACTCTTCCATCCCACAGGAACAATTAAAGGCGCAATTGTGTCTATCAATAAGGTTGCATCACCTAATTCATCAAAACTGCTCAGCATCCAGTCGCCTTGCCACACACCTTTTTTTACGGTGGTTGAAGTTCCGCTTTTTAACTGCATTACAATCTTATCTTTCAAAGCGTTGCTGTAAGCAGAAGCCTTGATCATTACGCTATAGTCATCATGCACGGGAATACTATAATCACCAATATGAATAGTTGGCGAAACCTGTTCTGCAGTTACTGATGTCGTTTCATAAACCATTAAAGGAAGCGCATCATAAAATGCGTTTTCATCAAAATGAATACTTGCATTGTTTGTATTTATATTATTAATACTATTAGCATCACAAACAAATGCATCAGCAGGTATAGAATAATTTCTTGACAAAGCCGTATTATATTTTACTGAAAAACCTATTGTGCTTGTGTTTTGCTTTTCATCCTGCAAAACAATTTTTATTGCATGCTCTAAAGTATCATCCAATGAAATTTTTCCATCGGTATTAAGCGGTGTAAAAATGTTAAGCTTATTGCCCGGCAACTTAGAAAGATATTGAATGCTCTGTTTGTTCTTCGCCCATCTTGCATAATCCATACTTGCATTCACATAACGGCTGTCATCATACGAAAAATCATTCAGCTTAAATTCAAACTGCAAAACATCATCAACATATAAAGCAGCATTATACACGCCAAACTTAAATGATGAAGCATTGTTCATGTCTTCCATTCTCACGCCAAGTGAAATAAAAGGCGAACCAACTTTTACAACCGGAACTGTTGTTGTATAAATACCATTCTTTTTAACGATTGAAATTGGTTGAGCTGTTGCCGTATAAGCACTGTAGCGTTTGTCATACCAAAACAAACCATACACTATTGGTGCAATATTATCCTGCAAAGGCATTCCGAATAACAAAGGATTCAGGTTATTGCCTGTTTTTGTATCGCGTATTTCAAAATGCAAATGCGGCCCTACAGAACCGCCGGTGTTACCGCTGTTGGCAATGAACTGGCCTTTAACAACAGGAAACATATTTACAGGCAATTCAAAATCCTGTTCCCATTTCTCATCTTTGTACTGCTTGTCTTTTAAATATTGTTCAAGCTGCGTATAAAAGGAATTTAGATGCGCATATAAAGTTGTGTAACCGTTAGGATGCGTGATATAAATAGCCCTGCCATATCCATACTTCTCTATCTTTATGCGGCTTACATAACCATCGGCCGCAGCATACACCGGCAGGTTCTCCCTTGATTGCGTTCGTCTATCAAGCCCCATGTGAAAATGATCTGTTCTTAATTCACCAAAGTTGGCCGCGAGTTGTACGGGAATGCTCAAAGGATCTCTGAAATAACCCTGCGGATAATTATCCTGTGCATTAATAAGAATATGTATAAACAAAACCAGGAATGTTGTAGTAATCGCCTTTTTCATTGTATGTGTTCAAAAATAATAACTGCGTTATTAAACTTGCATTTCATTTTGTTTTATAAGAATATTTTTGCAGCTCATTATGAAACAATTTTTAGAACAGGTTTGGTGGGGCAATACAGTAAAACTGTATGCCATTGTTTTAGCGCAGATCATAGTTGTATGGATGCTGTTCAGGCTTTTCAGAAAATTTATTATTGCTGCATTAAAAAGAATTACAACCCGCACAGAATCGCAGGTTGATGACGCTGTGGTTGAAGCGGCAGAAAAATTTATTATTCCTTACCTGTATCTTATTATTAATTACGGCTTCATTCAGCAATTAACACTCACAACACATGTTGAACATATTTTAAAAGTTGTAGTTGCTGTTATAACTGCATATTATTTTATACGCTTCATCAATCATACAATTCATTTATCGGTGCTGTTATACATGAAGAGTAAGGATGAATCGCCTGAACGCATTAAACAGCTTACGGGTATTCTTATTGTAATTAAAGTACTGGTATGGGCAGGTGGCTTATTAATGCTGGTTGATAATCTTGGTTATGACATTACAACCATTATTACAGGCCTCGGCATTGGTGGTATTGCTATTGCGCTTGCAGCACAAAACATACTTACAGATCTCTTCAGCTATTTTGTAATATTTTTTGACAAACCTTTCAGTATTGGCGATGTTATATCAGTAAACAACGTAACCGGAACTGTTGAACGTATCGGTATAAAAACTTCACACATAAGGAGTGTTTCGGGTGAACAACTGATAATGCCAAATGCAGAGCTGGTAAAATCAACCATAAAAAATATTAAAAGGCTTGAACGAAGAGGTGTAACGTTTAAACTGAATGTGCGGTACGATACAGCAAAAGAAAAATTAGATACCATACCAAGGTTAATTGAGGATATTATTACAAGGCACCCAGGTGTAACTTTCGACAGGTGTCATCTTGTTGCATTAAGTGATTACAGCCTTGCTTTTGAAACATTATATTTTATCGATTCTTCTGATTACAAGCTCTATCTTGATACACAGCAAAAGATTTACCGGGAAATATTAAATGCATTTTCCGATAAAGGCATTGACTTTGCTTTTCCGGGCCAGACATTCATATTGCAACATCCACTTGCTACAACAGAGAAAAAATAAGTGATTTGCAATTCTTAATTTTTTCTTTTGATACATGATTAATACTTTCACGCATTCCTTATTATCATGTTCACTTAATTTAAAGCTATATGAAAATTAACAGCGATTCTAAAAGTAAATCCCGAAGAGATTTTATCAAAAATGCATCACTTGCTACTGCTGGTTTTTATATTGTACCCAGGCATGTTTTGGGTAAAGGATATATTGCACCCAGCGATAAATTAGTTATAGCCGGCATTGGCGCCGGTGGAAAAGGAGAAGATGATATAAAACATTTTTACGATAGTGGCAAAGCGGAAATTGCCGTTTTGTGCGACGTGGATGACAGGCAGGCTGCAACCACACGAGGCCGTTTTCCAAAAGCAAAATATTACAAAGATTTCCGCGAAATGCTTGATAAGGAAGGCAAGAGCATAGACGCATGTTCTGTTTCAATTCCTGACCATAACCACGCAGTTGCAGCAATGGCTGCTATGCAGTTAGGCAAACATGTATATGTACAAAAACCTTTAACGCACGATATTTATGAAGCCCGCATGCTTACCCAGGCAGCGCATCGTTACAAGGTAGTAACACAAATGGGGAACCAGGGGGCAAGTGGCGATGGTGTACGCCAGTTAATTGATTGGTACAAAGCCGGCATAATAGGCGATGTAAAAGAAATTTATTGTTATACCGACAGGCCTGTTTGGCCGCAAGGCATTGCATGGCCGGGTGAAAAACCAACCGTTCCAAAAGAACTCGATTGGAATTTATGGCTTGGAACAGCACCTTTTAAAGATTATGTAAATAATCTCGTTCCATTTAACTGGCGTGGCTGGTGGGATTATGGTACCGGTGCATTGGGCGATATGGCTTGCCATATTATGCAGCCTGCATTTGCTGTTTTAGGATTGGGTTATCCTGTTGCGGCAGAATGCAGCGTTTCCACAAGGTATATTGAAAACTGGCAGCAGGCATATTATCCTGACAGCGGGCCTGTATCTTCCCACATTACACTTACATTTCAACAGCCGGGCAAACCGGATCTTAAACTTCATTGGATGGATGGCGGTATTCAGCCTGAGCGCCCGGCAGAATTGTTGCCAAATGAAACAATGGGCGATGGCGGTAACGGAATAATTTTTATTGGCAGCAAGGGCAATATGATGGCAGGCACCTATGGTAAAAATCCGCAATTATTACCAACATCAAAAACAAAAACAACTGTTGTTCCGCAAACTATTAAACGTGTACCAAATGGCGATGAAGGTCACTATGCCGCATGGGTTGAAGCTGCAATAGCCGGTTATGGCAGCGATGCAGCAAATAATTTAAGTTCAAGATTTGATGTTGCAGGGCCGCTTACTGAAAGTGTTTTAATGGGTAACCTTGCTATAAGAAGTTACAATCTGCGTAAGAAAAACGGCGATGACTGGGATTATCCCGGCCGTCGCATTCAATTGGTTTGGGATGGTAAAAATATGAAGATCACAAACTTTGATGATGCCAACCAGTTTGTAAAAAGAACTTACCGTGATGGCTGGAGCTTAGGTGTTTAAAAAATGAGTTTAATTAATAACACTTATTGATAGTTATTTAAACCGCTTCTAAATTTATGAAGCGGTTTTTTTATGCAGTTAATGCAGGTTCAGCTTAAGAAAAATCATTTTTTATTATTGTATTATTCAAGTCAGGCAAGAGCGATTAAGATACATCTGTTCATAAGAAATATTTGTTGGTGGCTTATAATGAAGCATGGCACAAAGCGTTCCTGTGGAACGCTTTGTGCGCCAAATATTTATTACATAAGATGTTTCAAGGGAACAATGAAGAATTGATTGGCATACTTTTATACTGAAATAGTAAGCATCTCTTTCATATTACTTTCATACAGTCAGCTATCTATGAAAAATTTCAGCGAGGAAGAATTCATTCAACGATTCAAACAAAAGCTGCTTTCCTATACAACTGTGTCTGATAAAGACCTGGAATTGCTTACGCATCTTATGCACCGCAAACATTTTTATAAGGGCGAGGTAATTTTGAAAGAAGGCGAGGTATGCAAAGAATACTATTTTGTTTTACAAGGATACCTTCGTACTTACAGCATTAAAAACGAAAGAGAAGTGAATGTAAATTTTTATTTTGAAGATCATACTGCCTGCAATTTTGCCAGCTTTCGCAATAATACACCTTCTCAATTTTACATGATAGCAATGGAGGATTGCATTGTTTATTACGGAACCAAAAAAGAAACTGAGCCTGTATTGTTAACCGAAGTATCGCTACATGCTTTGTTATTTCGTTTTTTCCAGGATTTGTACCTGAAAGAAGAAGAGCATTCTGATAACTTTAAATTATTTACGCCTGAAGAACGTTATAAATATATGCTGGCAAACCAGCTGCAATATTTGCAACGCATTCCTGTAAAATATCTTGCTTCCTACCTTGGCGTTAGTCGAGAAACTTTATCGCGAATAAGAAAAAAAATAAATTTATAGCGGTTTGCATCTAAATAGGCAAGCGGTTTGATGAAATAAAAAAATTATCGGATGCAAATGCAAAAAATCCTCTTTCTTATCGTACCCGTTATTCTGTATAGTTGTTCGTACTCATCAAAATCATCTAAAAAATTATTAGACGAATCTGCGCAGGAAAAATGTGATATCATTGTTGTACCGGGTGTTCCTTTTGACAGTGCGGAAGGAAAATGGGGACAGACAATGAAAGCAAGAGTTTACTGGTCAAAATATTTGTATGACAAAGGCATTGCAGGCAATATTATGTACTCGGGATCTTCTGTGTACACACCTTATTACGAAGGAGAGATTATGGCTATGTATGCCGAGGCCATCGGCATTCCTAAAAAACATATTTATACAGAAATAAAAGCCAGGCACAGTACAGAAAATATTTATTATTCTTATCAAAAAGCGAGAAAACTGGGTTTTGAAAAAGTTGGCCTTGCTACAGATCCTTACCAGGCAAAAATGTTGGCAAAATTTGTTAATGATAAGGTAAGCCCCGACGTTGTAATTATTCCCATTATATTCGATACGCTAAGAACAATGGAACCGCAAATGAAAGACCCTCCCATTGATTACAAGAAAGCTCACAATAAAGATTTCGTTTCCATAATGAAAACCGAAAATTTCTGGCAACGCTTCCAGGGAACATTGGGCAATAAAATTGATACCGCAGCTTATAAATAATTGTATTGTGCCTATATTTAACCATGGCAACAAATACATTATCACAACAGGAGAAGGCAAAAAAGTTATACGATCTTCATCATTCTGATAAGCTACTTATACTGCCTAATATCTGGAATATTTTAGGAGCAAAGCTTCTTCAGGATATTGGTTATACAGCCATAGCCACAGCAAGCGCTTCAATAGCGTATGCAAATGGTTATAATGATGGTGAACATATTCCTTTTGATGAATTGTTATTTATATTAAAACGAATTGCAGGCAGTGTAAATATTCCTGTGACTGCAGATATTGAAAGCGGTTATGCTGATAATGAAATTGAATTAGCGCACAATATACGCAAGCTGATTGAGGCCGGAATTGTTGGCATTAATATAGAAGACACCAATAAAAAAACAAGTACTTTATTGCCTGTAGAAGAGCAATGCAAAAACATCGAACTCATTAAAAACATTTCAGCACAAATGAATGTGCCATTGTTTATTAATGCAAGAACAGATTGTTATGTACATGCGGATACATTCAATTCGCCTGCATTAAAACTGGAAGAAACGATTAAGCGAGGGCTTGCATACAAAGCAGCAGGCGCAGACTGTTTTTACCCGATATTAGTGAGTGATGAAAGTGAAATAAAAACCATTACATCACAATTGAGCATGCCTGTAAACATTTTAACGATGCCGGGCATTCCTTCACTAAGCACATTGCGCAGTATTGGTATTTCAAGAGTAAGCCTTGGGCCTTCGTTTTTGAAGTGCGCAATTAAAGCAATGCAAAGCCTTGCCATTAAATTGCAGCATGGAGATGGCCTGGAGGATATAGTGAATAATGATATTACAAGCATATATCTTAAACAACTTGTATCAGCATAATACAGATGAAGTTGTTATAGTTGTTGTCATCTTATTGCCTGTTCAAAAGTTCACGAGTTTGCTGATCACAGGTTAAGCCGTTATTAGTTTACGTTGATTACGTTTAATCGTGAGGATAGGAGTTGCAGTAAAGACTGGTTTAGCCCGTTTCATTGCTGCCATAAAAACATTTGTACAAGTGTTGCGACGCAAGGGACGATGCCATGAAATACTGCAGCCGGTAGCATAACAAATAACATTATTTACGAAGTAAATATTACTATCATCAACAATAAACAGGGTTCAATTTTATTAATGCTTTATACTTGTATTCAAATTCACTATATGAGAAATTCAATTTTCTTTCTTGCTGCTATGTTGCTTGTTATTGCATGTAATCAAAACAACACCTCCTCTTCTTCGGAAGAAAGCGTTGCACAATTCAGCAGGGATAGCCTTATGCAACATATAAAGGTGCTTGCATCAGATTCATTTGAAGGCCGCAAACCCTTTTCGGCAGGCGAAACGAAAACGATTGATTATATACAAAATGCTTTTAAGCAATTAAATCTTGAACCGGGCAATGGCAACAGTTATTTACAGGATGTACCAATGGTTGAAATTACGCCTGTGCCTGATGCTGTAATGCATGTGCAATCGCCCAATGGCAATTTTGAATTAAAGAAGACGGATGATTTCGTTGTGGCAACACAAAACACAGACTCCGTTATTTCATTAAAAAGTGATGAATTGATATTTGCAGGTTATGGTGTTGTAGCACCTGAATATAACTGGAATGATTATGCAGGTGTTGATGTAAAGGGAAAAGTTGTTTTGGTAATGGTGAATGACCCGGGTTTTGGTACTGATACAACTTTGTTCAAAGGCAAAACAATGACGTATTATGGAAGATGGACTTATAAATATGAAGAAGCTGCAAGGCAGGGTGCAAAAGCTGTTTTGATCATTCATAATACAGAAGCCGCATCGTATCCGTTTAGCGTGGTGCAAAATTCATGGGGCAGTTCAAATTTATATCTTGATAAAAGAGGCGATAGACAATACCATTGTGCCTTACAGGGTTGGGTTTCTGCTGACGCTGCAAAAAAATTACTATCAGCAGCAGGCAAAGACACTTCTTTATTATTAAGCGCCAATAAGAAAGGTTTTAATGCTGTGCCTTTAAATGAAAAGTTATCGTTGAATGTAAAAGTAAAGGCCACCTATAATACTTCGCATAATGTTATTGCAAAGATCACCGGCAGTAAAAGGCCTGGTGAATACATTATTTATACAGCGCATTGGGATCATTTAGGTATTGGCAAACCTGATGCAAAAGGTGATTCAATTTACAATGGCGCCCTGGATAATGCAAGCGGCACTGCAGCATTGATTGAAATGGCGAGAGCTTTTAAATCATTAAAAGATAAACCGGAACGCACCATCATCTTCTTAGCAGTAACAGCAGAAGAACAAGGCTTATTGGGCTCTGAATATTATGCGGAACATCCTATCTATCCTTTAAATAAAACGGTAGCCGATCTTAACATGGATGTTGTTGATGCTTATGATAAGAAAAAAGACATTGTTATTGCTGGCTCAGGCCAGAACGATCTTGAGGATTATGTGGCTGAGGTGGCTAAACAACAGGACAGGTATTTAGCGCCGGAAGCACATCCGGAAGCAGGGCATTATTTTCGTTCAGATCATTTTTGTTTTGCAAGGGTTGGTGTACCTGCAATAAGTTGTGGCGGCGGTATTGATGTTGTTGGCAAAGGCAAAGAATATGGCAAAAAACTGGAAGACGACTATACTGCCAATCATTATCATGGTACTGCCGATGAATACGATTCTTCCTGGACTTTCGCCGGCGGCCTGCAGGATATGCAAATGCTTTTTTCAGTCGGAGAAAAACTTGCTGGTGAATCAACATTTCCAAAATGGAAACAAGGCTCTGAGTTTAAGGCAATAAGAGAGAAGATGAATATGCAGTAAAAGCACATTGGGTGAAGAATTAATTGATTTTAAAATACCATTCAATTTCATGCATCATGCCTTCATAGTATTGAACAATGGCAAAATATCCGGTCAAATATTGTATGAGCCGGCTTATTTCAAGGCCACACCATTCTGTGTTAATACTGCACGGCCAATAATAGATCACGGTCGGCGAAGCATTTAAATTTAAGGAAAACAATCAGGCATTCAATTAAAAAGATCTTGCTGGCACTTTAGGTAAGCAAGGTGAACCTTGAAGGCTTTCTGAAAGGAATGAATGTTTTGTATTTCATAGGAATACATTATAATAGATATAATGCTCTGTAGCACGGACATCCTAAAAAACGCTTTCGTGTTTATACCCATTGAATTCTATGCGCAAATCATCCCTGGCCGGACGTTGAAAACCTAAACTTAATTTAAGCGTAAACTTATGTCAGATCATAAAAAAGAAGGCCTGCCCTAAAAAGAGCTGGCCGTTGCTAACCTATGAAAAACACCAAGTTAAATATCTTTAAAAGCCTCTGCCAGGCTTTTTATTATTTGGTTTATGCGGTGGCTTGTTATTGTTATTAGGATTATTAGCCTTCTCTTGTCGTTGTAGCTGATTTTGTGCCGGCTTGTTGTTATTTGATTGCTTTTGCTGGCGGTTTTTCAGTACATTCCGAAGTGCGTTGTTAAACTGCTTATCCGTTGTATAAACTTTATTTACACGCTGGTTATTGTCACCTAATACTTTTTTAAAATTTCCTTTATAACGTTCTTTAATTTCTACAACTTTTTTTTCGAAAGCTACTTCATCATCAGGATATTGGCTTCGTGCTTGCCTAATTTCATTTACATAGTTATTGTATACGGGCCAAAAACTCTGCGCTTCTTCCGGTGTAAGATTTAATTCACGGCTCATGTACCCCATCTTCACAACTTCTATCCTGTTACCGCTATCTCCATCGGTTGATTGTGCGAAGCAAAAATAATTATGAAAGCATAAAAACAATAATAAAGTAAATATTTTTTTCATGTTTTTCATATTTATATACCCTCCCTGGTCTTAGCGGGCTCATCTTTATTTAAGTACTGTTGTATTTCCTCGTCGGGTATATTATCAATAAGGGTTTGAATGTCTATATTCTGATGTTGATCATCATCCATTCCCACATTTGTGAAAACTGCCATACTGCCGTTTTCATTCAAATAAGCTTCTATTTCAGAATCGCTTAATTCCTCAAGTTCTTTTTGGATATCGGTTTTTGATGCGGTGGCTACAGGCGTTGACTCAATTTTATTCTTATTACCTGAAATAAAAAAATATCCGTCACCTAATAAAACCAGGCTGATACACGCAGCCGCCGCATAATTTAACCATCTACGTGTTTTATTGCCTAGTGACACTACTTTACCGGCAGGTTGTTGCTGCTGTATATTTGCACCTAACGGGTTAAGTTGCTTAAAATAATCGCGAGGTAAAGTATATACATTTTCTTTTGAAACTTTACTAAGTAAAGGAGAGAGTTCTTCTAACTCCTGCTGTACTTCGCTTCCCTGGTTTTTTATTTTTTGGAGCACTTTCTCTGCAAGGCTGTTAAAATAGCCATTGGGTACACTATAAACATTTTCCCGGCTGACATTGTGCTGAAAAAAACCGGTATCGATTTTTTCTAAAATAATTTTTGGAAGGTCAGTAAAATAAGTTTCAGAAACTGTGTATGGATTTGCAGAAGGCAAAGATCTTACAAAAATATTTGCCATTACCGAGGATGAAAGGTTTGTGAAATAGTCTTCGGGTACTGAATAATAGTTGTTATTATCAGCATGTGTTAAAGCAATAGCTCCGGCTTCTTTCAATTCTTTCAATATGTTAATATTTTCCCACATCCTCTTTTTTTTGACCCTTATATATTTAAACCGTTTAATTATTTTTAATGAATTCCTCTATTTTTTTAACCGCATGATGATAGCTGGCCTTTAAAGCGCCTTCACTGGTATCTAATATGCGGCTCATTTCTTCATAAGGCATTTCATCATAATACCTTAAATTAAAAACAAGCTTTTGCTTTTCAGGTAACTGTTGTATGGCGAGTTGAAGCTTCCATTCAAGACGGTTAGCATCAAAATTTTTGTCAGCGATGACTTTGTTTGCCAGGCCACTTTCTACATCGCTCAGGCTAACAGCACTTTTCTTTTTTTGCTGGTCAAGAAACGTAAGGCTTTCGTTGGTTGCTATACGATATAACCAGGTATAAAGCTGGCTGTCTTCCCTGAAATTTTCAAGCCCATTCCAAACTTTAATAAAAACATTCTGCAAAACATCATTGGCATCATCATGATCAATTACCATTCTGCGAACATGCCAGTAAAGTTTTTCCTGGTATTTTTTTATAATACCCGTGAATGCCCTTTCCTTGGTATCCGGCTGCCTGAACTGTTGTAACAATTCCCTGTCTTCAATTTGCATGCAAGGTTAATTTGATAAAAAAAATTAAAACCAGGTTGGTTGGATGGTACGTTATTAGATAAGTTTAATTACAAAAAGCTAATACAAGCGCGTCTAATTCAGTACTGCATTTTGAGCCTTTATTAACTCTTCATCTTTTTTTATTTTAAGCTCCCATTCCCAGGCGGTACGCATCATATCGTCAAGATCGTATTTAAGATTCCAGTTCAACGCAGTTCTGGCAAGATCATTATTGGCAAAAATAGCTATTACATCTCCCGGTCTCCGGGGGCCTAACTTATAATTTAATTTTTGGCCTGAAACTTTTTCAAACGCCTGTATTGCTTCCAAAACAGTTACACCATTGCCGCTTCCCAGATTAAAAATTTCGCAGGCAGATTTATTTTTCTTGCTTATGAGAAATTCTAATGCGAGGGTGTGCGCATGCGCGATATCGCAAACATGAATATAATCGCGTATACAACTGCCATCACGTGTTGGATAATCGGTACCATAAACCGTCATTTCCTTAATTTTTCCGATGGCGCATTGGGTAATTGCAGGAACAAGGTTTTGAGGTTTACCTAAAGGTAATTCACCTATATGCACAGAAGGGTGTGCCCCTACCGGGTTAAAATAACGTAGTAAGATTGCATTGCAGGTTTGCAGTTTTGTGAAATCTTCCACAATGGTTTCACCCATTTGTTTTGTGGCACCGTATGGTGACTCTGCTTTTTTTACCGGTGAAGATTCAGTAACGGGTATTATGTCGGGATTGCCATATACTGTGCAGGAAGAAGAAAAAACAAAATTCGGTATGGCAAATTCTTTTACACATTTAAGAATGTTTACAAGAGAGAATAAATTGTTCTCATAATACATTAAAGGTTCGGCCACGCTTTCTCCAACAGCTTTGTAAGCTGCGAAATGTATTATTCCTTCCAGATCTCCGTTTTCTTCAAAAACAGCACGCGTTTCGTCGAAATTTTTAAGATCAACATTATAATTTTTTATTCTTACACCGGTAATTTTTTCAATACCTTCAATAAGGTACGTACCTGAGCGGGAATTATCATCAATCGAAATTACTTCATAGCCATTTTCTAAAAGATCAACTACAGTATGTGCGCCAATATAGCCACAACCTCCGGTAACCAGAATTTTTTTCATAACAATTAATATGGCTGCAAAATAATAAAACTAAGCAGAAAACAGGTGGAAGAACCAGTATAATCCGGCGGCTAATAAGGCGCTGACAGGAATGGTTAATATCCAGGCCCAAACAAGATTTATGGTTATGCCCCAGCGAACAGCACTTAAACGTTTGGTTGCACCTACACCTACAATTGAACCGGCAATAGTATGTGTTGTACTAACAGGTGCACCAAGATTTGCTGCTGTAAACAAGGTAATAGTGCCTGCGGTTTCGGCCATAACACCTTCAAGTGGTGTAACTTTTGTGATTCTTGAACCCATTGTTTTCACAATCCTCCACCCACCGCTCATGGTGCCCAATCCAATTGCTGTGTAACACATAAAAGGCACCCATGAAGGTACATGATTGATATCGGGAATTATATTTTCAGCAACCATTGCTGCACCAATAATCCCGATAACTTTTTGCGCATCACTGCCGCCATGGCCTATACTGAATGTAGCGGAAGACACAAGCTGCAAACGCTTGTACATATTCGTGGTTCTGGAAGCCGTTTCACCCCTGAAGTGATTATAGAAATAAGACAGGAGAAAAATTGCGCCTAAAGTAAGCAAGCCCCAGAACTCAAACCGCTTTTTAAAATGAATAAATAAAAGGCAGCTGCCTAATGTAGCAATGATGATGGCTATTTTAAGCCAGAAATTGCGTTGAATGGTAACCAGTGTTATGAAAATTGAAATGACCATGCCGATAATAGGCGCCAGTAAAATAAAAATGATAGTAAGGCTTATGCCCCCGTTCAACGACCAGTTTATGCTATCAAACCCGGAATGTGCAATTGCCGCACCTGCAAAACCTCCTATTAATGTATGTGAAGAAGAAGATGGTATGCCATACCACCATGTGAGCAGGTTCCAGATTATGGAAGCGATTACGCCTGCCAAAACAACCGTTAGATCGTAAGAGCCGCTGTTTACTGTTTTTGCCACTGTATTGGCAACCTCATGATCGCGAAAAATAAAATAGGCTACAAAATTGAAAAAAGCAGCCCAGACAACTGCTTGGAATGGTGTAAGCACCTTGGTTGATACAATGGTTGCTATAGAATTTGCCGCATCGTGAAAACCGTTAATAAAATCGAATATTACTGCAAGAACTATAATTACAATCAATAGCGTTGACATGCGGTAGTAGTATGGTTCGTTTAAGGTACTATGTGTATTTGATAATGATTGTTTCTATCGCATTGCCCGCATCTTCACATTTATCCGTTGCTGTTTCCATAGCATGATAAACTTCTCTCTTTTTTATTAGCATTTTTACATCCTGTTCAAGGTCAAAAAGCCGCTCAACACTTAAATCGTATATATCATCGGCCTGGTTTTCTATACTATTTATCTTAACCAACGCTGTAGTCATCGCCTGGAGGTCCCGCATATTGCGCAAACCCGTTACGGCAATTTTCAGCTCATGCACAGCAAACTCAACAAGATTAGCAAGTTTAATAATACCCTCATCATCGTTGGTGATATTATAAAAAGTCATTCGCTTTGCCGAAGCGTAAATGTAATCGGCAACATCGTCTAATGCTGTGGCCAAAAAATGAATATCTTCCCTGTCAAATGGTGTTATAAATGTTCTGCCAAGCTCTGTATAAATACGATGGGTGGTGTCATCATTTTTATGTTCGGCATTTTCAATCTCGTTTAAAATAGCGAATCGTTTTTCTCTCTCAGTTTCAATAATAAGCCGTTTAAGCATCCCGCTCATTTCGGCCACAGTATCAACTACCTGTTCGAAAAGGGTGTAAAATATCCGGTCTTTGGGTTGAAAAATTTTCATGAAAGAATTAAATGCCATAGCTCAGTTTTTGCAAAAATGAATGAATACGCTACATACTGCCTGCTGCACTATCATTGGTAATAATTTCTTAACATTAGCAAATTAATGATTCAAGGTCGGTTTAAAAACTCAAATCTGATATTTCCGGGGTTTTTCAAAATAAACACAAGGTTTCAGCTATTAACTTTTTCATTGTTAAAAAGATAACGGTATTTTTTTAAATACGAAAAACTGAAAATGATGTGAATAAATAAGACAACCCCATAAATAAAGATAAAAACTGAAATACTTTTTAATGATTGTCTTAATTGTTCAACAGATAAACCCAAAGAATCGCCTGCATTCTGTTTAGCGGAGGTGGCAAGGTTTTCAATAATTTCGGGATGAAGCAACAAAATAAATTGTTGTGCAATGGCAGATAGTGCATAAATAACGCTAACAAGCGCATTCACTATAAACCAGTCTTTTGATGACCTGCCCAAAAACCGGTTTCCATCAATTCCTCTTATTAAAAAGTTTAGCGAGGCAAAGGTGTAAATGGCTACACCGGCTGCAAAAAATATAGAAATAAAAAGGGGCGGGTTTGAAAATGCCGCGCCAATTAATAATAATACAGCAATGCTGAATAATACACCAACAGGCAATAATAAAAAACTGAATAGGCGATAAATAATAAGCTTCATTATTAATTTTTAAAGTATACTGAGCTAATTTTTTGCAATAACATTTATTCTAACCCTGCAAAGGGTTTCCTTAGCATAATAATCAATTGCGTTTTTATTAGCGTTTACAATCGGGCGGCAAATTAGTTATAATGGCAATTACCATGTAAAAACATTTCATCAACCCGCTTGCGGCAATTTGTACAACATATCTTTCCCGGAACAACAACCCATTGCACGGCGCATGTTTCATTAATCCTTATCAGTGATGGCAGAGGGAAAGGCTCTGGTAATCCTTGCAAACTTGCAGACGGGAACCATCCTGTTCCAATGGGTTAAATGGAAGAGATAAGCCAACCGATGCTCAAAAACGTTCTTATCATATTCAAAGCTCTTCTGATTATACGGAGGTTTTTGCTGCAGTTTTTTATATAACAAATGCTGTTACAGGCATTACTTAACAATTCAATAAAAAAAAATTTAGAGATGAACAAAAATCTCAACTACATTTGCGGTGCATTAACTTCTACAATGATACAGGTGCAACAAATTATTATTAACAATACGGGCAACGCAATCATTGCTTGTTGTTGTATTTGTTGCTGTATGCCGCAAGGCATAAATATATAATTCCCCCGTACCGGGTTCACCCCGTTTTTACTTAAACAATTTTTCTTAACAAATCAAAGCATCACGCTTATTCTTTCTCAAATTCATCTAACACAAAAACACTTTTTTATGAGTTATCGTTTTGAAACATTGCAATTGCATGCCGGACAACAAATTGATCCCACTACAAAATCACGTGCCGTACCTATTTATCAAACTACATCTTATCAATTCGATAATACGGAACACGCTGCCAATCTTTTCGGCTTAAAACAATTCGGAAACATTTATACGCGTATCATGAATCCAACAACCGATGTGCTGGAACAACGCATCGCAGCGTTGGAAGGTGGCGTTGCAGCTTTAGCTGTGGGTTCAGGGCAGGCTTCACAGTTTCTTGCACTGAATAATATTTTACAGGGAGGAGATAATTTTATTTCCACTACTTATTTATATGGTGGTACTTATAACCAGTTTAAAGTTGCTTTTAAAAGATTGGGCATTGATGTGCGTTTTGCCGACGGTGATGATGTTGAATCCTTTGTAAAACATATTGATGAAAAAACTAAGGCTATTTACCTCGAAACGATCGGTAATCCGCGTTTGAATATTCCTGATTTTGAAAAGTTTGCAGCGTTGGCAAAAGAATATGATATACCATTGGTTGTTGATAACACTTTTGGCGCAGGCGGTTATTTGGTAAAGCCGATTGAATGGGGCGCAAACATTGTGGTTGAATCTGCAACCAAATGGATCGGCGGCCATGGCACAAGCATTGGCGGTTTAATTGTTGATGGGGGTAATTATAATTGGAGTAATGGAAAATTCCCGCAATTCACAGAACCAAGTGAAGGTTATCATGGCCTGAAATTCTGGGAAATATTTGGCGATAACAATCCGCTCGGTTTGCCAAACATTGCTTTCGCCATTCGTGCAAGAGTTGAAGGTTTAAGAGATTTCGGTCCTTCGTTAAGCCCATTCAATTCGTTCCTGTTTTTACAAGGGTTGGAAACATTAAGCCTGCGCGTTCAGCGTGCCGTTGATAATGCATTGGAACTGGCGCAATGGCTCGAGCAACATCCGCAGGTTGAGTTTGTTTGGTACCCCGGATTAAAGAGCAGCCCTTATTACGAGCTCGCTAAAAAATATTTGCCCAATGGTGCCGGTGGTGTGTTACAATTTGGTATAAAAGGAGGGATTGAAAATGGCCGCAAGTTTATTGATTCATTAAAACTCATTAGTCATCTTGCAAATGTGGGTGATGCAAAAACGTTGGCTATTCATCCTGCATCAACAACGCATGAACAATTAAGTGATGAAGAAAGAGAAGCTGCCGGTGTATTGCCGAATCTTGTTCGCATAAGCGCAGGTATTGAACATATTAATGATATTAAAGCAGATTTTGAACAGGCATTCGAAACCGTGTTCGCAAAATCGTTTGTGTTGTAATTTTTGTGTTTGACAAACGGAAGTACTTCGATTGTGCTTCCGTTGTGTCACTCACTTGAACGTTCAGTTCTTTATCGAGCTTTAGTTTAATAGTTTAATAGTTTCATTGAAAATGTGCTATGCGAAGTCTCCTGGCTTCGCATAATATGCAGAAACCTTTCTGACTTCTGATAATTTAAAATATGTCGAAAACATTTACATATAACAAACCGTTTAAGCTGGAAAGCGGTGCTGTATTAAAAGGCTTTCATCTTGCCTTTACAACACATGGTAAACTAAATGCAGCAAAAGACAATGTAGTTTGGATATTCCACGCGTTAACTGCCAACAGCGATCCTGCTGAATGGTGGGGCGGCCTGGTTGGTAACGATAAATTCTTCGATCCTAAAAAATATTTCATTGTTTGTGTAAACATGCCGGGTAGTTGTTATGGCAGTATAGGCCCTTTTGACACCAACCCTGCAACAAATAATTTCTGGTATCACAATTTTCCCTGGTTCACAACAAGAGACATGGTTCGTGCTTTCCAGCACTTAAAAAATCACCTGGGTTTAGAGAAAATTCATATTGGCATTGGTGGCAGTATGGGCGGACAGCAATTGCTTGAATGGGCAATTGAAGAGCCCAAATTATTTGAATATATTTTTCCAATTGCAACAAATGCATTTCATTCAGCCTGGGGTGTTGCATTCAATGCATCGCAGCGTTTTGCAATTGAGAATGATATAACATGGAAAGAACAACATGTTGATGCGGGTTTGGAAGGTATGAAAACCGCGCGTTCAATTGCCTTACTTTCTTACAGAAGTTATGATACCTATAAGCTTACGCAAAAAATAACCTCTGATAATTTAAACAGCACAGAACGTGGGGCAGAAAGTTACCAGCAATACCAGGGGGAAAAATTAAGTAAGCGCTTTAATGCATTCAGCTATTATTTTTTAAGCAAGGGAATGGATGCGCACAATGTTGGGCGTGGACGTGAAAACGCAATTGCAGCACTGGAGCAAATAAAAGCCAAAGCCCTGGTGATAGCTATTTCAAGCGATCTTTTATTTCCGCCATCTGAACAGGAGTTTTTAGCAGCGCATATTCCGCATGCTGAATATCGTGCTATTCATTCACCATATGGTCATGACGGATTTTTATTAGAGTTCGAACAAATAGAAGAAACCATAAAAACTTTTTTGTTTAATAATGTTGAAGAAAAAGTTTTAATAAACGTATAGAACGTCATTTCTCCGATAGGAGAAATCTCTTTGTTATCCCGCGTTTATAATTAAAGGGATGTCTCGATTTCCTCAACATGACAACATTCAAATATTAATCGTATAACAATGGGCAAGTCAATTAACAATAATGGTCAGTATCATAAAAAACTAACAATAGGCTTATTTGGTTTTGGTGTTGTGGGAGAAGGTTTATACAAAGCGCTTCAGCAAACATCTTCTTTAAATGCTACTATAAAAAAAGTTTGTATCAAGCACCCCGGCAAAAAAAGAAATGCGCCTGAAGAATTGTTCACAACAGATAAAAATGTTTTGTTGAACGATGATGAAATAAATGTAATTGTTGAAGTGATCAATGAAAGCGAACCTGCGTTTGAAATTGTTTCTACTGCATTAAAAAACGGCAAGCATGCAGTAAGCGCCAGTAAAAAAATGATTGCTGAGCATTTACCTAAACTACTGGCATTGCAAAAAGAAACAGGCAGGTCTTTTTTATGTGAAGCGGCTGCCTGCGCCTCAATCCCTGTTATAAGAAACCTTGAAGAATATTATGATAATGATTTGCTGCATTCACTAAAAGCAATTGTTAACGGCTCAACCAATTTCATTCTTACAAAAATGTTTGAGGAAAGTCTGAGCTTTAAAGATGCTTTATTGCTTGCCCAACAGCTTGGTTTTGCAGAAAGCGATCCTTCATTAGATGTAGATGGCTGGGATGCCGTAAATAAATGGACAATTTTATTGGCGCATGCTTACGGCATTGTTGAACATCCTGATAATATTGTTTTCAATGGCATTCAAAACATACAGCTAAGTGATGCGTTGGTAGCAAAAGAAAAACATTATGATATTAAGTTGGTTGCCCAGGCAAAAAAGCTATTGAATGGAAAAGTCGCTGCTTTCGTATTGCCGCAATTTGTAAAGCATGACGATCACTTATACTTTGTAAAGAACGAATACAATGGTGTTGTTATTGAAAGTTCTTTTGCTGATAAACAATTCTTTTATGGCAAAGGCGCCGGCAGTTTCCCTACAGCTTCTGCTGTGTTAAGCGATATTTCTGCGCTGCGTTATAACTATCGCTATGAATATAAAAAACTTTATCATCATATTGTGCCCGAATTAAGCAATGACTTTTATATCAAAGCTTATGTAAGCTTTGATAACTGGCAATATATCCCTAAAGAAAAATTCGAATGGATTGAAGAATGGCATGCAGATGCAGAGCGTAAATACCTGGTTGGTGTATTGCCTTTTGCCGAACTTAAAAACAATAACTGGTGGAGAGAAAATAATACTTCCCTTATCTTATCGCCTGAGCCCGTTATTGAAGATGTTGAAATAAGAAGATTAAAAAAGAAAAGTTTAGAATTGGCAGGCATATAGCAATTTCTTATTTGCCTAAATTATTTTTAATTGCAGGCAAATGCCACTCCGCTGAGCTTCCCGCAGACTGCTTTGACCTGGATATCACATTACTGTAGCTGCCATACAAGGATTTGGCTCCGGTTTCCTGCTCATATCTTTTAAACTGTTTTCAGAAACTTACATACATAAATAGCATACGCAAATTATTTGCATAAAATTGTTGCAATATTTAATCACTGCATTAAGCTTTTCGATCATTCTAAGTATGCGCAAAAAAATGCGCTAACTAATTAAGATATCTTAACGTTTATAAATAGTGTGGAAAAAATTGAAGAAGAAACAACAAAGCAAAATGTTTTAAAGTTGTTTCTTAAACATGTGAACAAGATTAAAAACAGATCAAAAAATATTTTAAAAAAAATAAATTTAAAAAACCTAAAAATTACTTTCAACAATATTTAAACAGTTAAAAAATAAATTTTTTTCCATCATAATTTCCATAAAACATAGACTGCATAAGGCTTTCAGAAAAAGGTTCATCATAAATAAAAATCCGTTTCATTTTTGATATTAATAAATTCTGTTCTGCTACATAATTTTTGCCAAAAAAACAAAGAGAAAAAAAAATTTTCAGCCTCAAAAAAACAGTGTGATACTGATGTTGTTCATTTATAAATATTTGCATTAAAAAAAAATTTAAAGGCGTTTGAAAGAAAAAAATTGCGTTTAAAAAAATTTTTTTTTCAACATATTAGTTTTGATATTCGTTCTCTGGCCCCAAAAAATTTCACCTGAAAAGTTGAAACATTTTTTGGGATTTTTTATCAGTTTAAAAGAATCTACTAACGCTGTTTAACGTTTTGAATTGCTATGAACAAAAACGCAGATAAAGTATGGGAAAATTGCTTGAAGATTATAAAGGATATAGTGGAATGGCAGCATTTTAAAACCTGGTTCGAACCCATTAAAGCCCTTGAACTAAACGGAAATGTTTTATTAATTGAAGTACCCAGTCAATTTTTTTATGAATACCTTGAAGAGCACTATATAACGTTGCTTGCTAAAACACTTAAGCGTGAATTGGGTAAAAGCGCAAGGCTCGAATACCGCATTTTGGTTGATAGTGGTGGCAAAGGCAAAAATGGAAGCATGGACGTGCCTGCCGGTAACATTAAATTCTATAATAATAATAACGAAATGAGTTTTCCTCTTGTACTTACTGACGAGGTAAAAAATCCTTTTGTAATTCCGGGGTTAAAGAAAATGCAGATTGATCCGCAGCTTAACCCGGCGTATATATTTGATTCTTTTATAGAAGGCGATTGTAACCGTGTGGCGCGCCGTGCAGGCAAAACCGTTGCGGAAAAACCGGGTGCAAGTTCATTCAACCCGCTGGTTATATATGGTGGTGTGGGCTTGGGTAAAACACATTTGGGCCAATCGATAGGCAATGAAGTAAAGCGCGTGCATCCTCATAAAATTGTTTTATATGTAAGCAGCGAAAAGTTTATTAATCAATTCCAGGATCATAGCCGCAATAATGCCATCAACGATTTTATTCATTTTTATCAGTTAATAGATATATTGATAATAGATGATGTGCAGTTTTTTGCAAAGGCAGAAAAATCGCAGGATGCATTGTTTGCAATCTTTAATCATTTGCATCAAAGCGGTAAGCAATTAGTGCTTACATCAGATAAACCACCCAAAGATTTAGATGGCATGCAGGAACGTTTATTAAGCCGTTTTCGCTGGGGTTTAAGTGCAGACCTGCAGGTGCCTGATTATGAAACGCGCATCGAGATACTTGAACGCAAAATGAAAAATGACGGTCTTGAGTTATCAAAAGACGTTGTAAAATATGTTGCGTACAACATTAATAATAATATACGTGAACTGGAAGGCGCAATGATCTCTTTGCTCGCACAATCTTCACTTAATAAAAGAGAAATAGACCTTGATCTTGCTAAAAAGGTTTTGCGCAACTTTATACGCACCAGCAGCAAAGAAATTACAATAGATGCCATTCAGAAAATGGTATGCGACTTCTTTGCAGTGCCTTATGATAAACTGCTTCAAAAAACACGCAAACGCGAAATTGTACAGGCAAGGCAAATAACTATGTACCTCGCAAAAGCCTTCACTAAAAATTCATTGAAAACAATTGGCGAACATTTTGGCGGCCGCGATCATACAACCGTCATTCACAGTTGCCAAACTGTTAAAGACCTTATGGATACTGATAGCTTATTTCGCGAAAATGTTGTGGAGCTTACGCAAAAAGTTCAGCTTGCGGCTATGTAAGCTGCGGGAATCATCTTAACATCAATAAATATAAACTTGTGTTTCCGGCTTTCGGTATTGTGCTTTTGTGCAGCATAACATAAATGCCATTCCACTAAACGCAAGGCATTCAAATACGCTTACTATTTCATTAGGATCGTTTGAAGTATCCATGGTAACAGCCCTTGGAATATGCAATAAGATCAGCCATAAAAACAACATCGTTCCCAAAAGAACAGCAGCAATCTTTATTTTAAAGTTGATAATAATAGCAAGCCCTGAAGCAATCAATGCGATGCCTGCAAGGTAAGTCCAGAAAGTATTTCCGGGAATCCATAATGGCACAAGTGTTTTTACAAAATCTAAATATAAAAAATGATCGATGCCAAAAAGAACAAGCATAACTCCGAAAAAGTATTTTCCAAGAAAAGATAGTTTAGAAAGGCTTTCAAAAAATTTTGTGTTTAATTCAACTTCACAAGTTTGTGCAACAATAAAAGCACCGCCTGCAAGCGCTAACAATTTTAAGGCATCTGTCCATGCGCCTAAAACATCCGGCATATTCATTAACCGGTTGGGCAAATGCCCAAACACGAAAAACAGCAATAGCACAGCAGCAAGCAGTAGAGAAAAATTTTTTGCCCATTTATTAAATAGTATTGCAAGGCCTGTAACAACAAGAAATGCTCCCGTTAAATAAACCAATGCACTTAAATGTTGAGTTGCGTCAGGCGGTATTGGTAAAATAACCGGCCTGAAACCCCGGTATAAAAAGTGTAATATTCCAAGGCCTGTTATACCGAAAGCATAAAAAATTCTTCCACATGTTTCAAGATATTTCATAGTTGCGTGCTGCTAGTCCCGGACAGGTTATTAAATTGATAGCATATGTTTGCTTTGATTTTTTTTGATTCAAAATATTAAAACAAAAATTAATTGTGCACAGCGATGTTGTGCTTATCCAAAAACTTTTGTTTGAAACAACAACCTCTTTTTTACAAAAACATATTTAAAAGCCGCACACGTAAGTACTACACGATTTCAAAGCAAAACCTTGCCCGTTCTGTAACATGTTCCTTTAAACAAGCCAATCAACTCCTCCTGCTCATTCTTTATTTCAACAAGATAAACACCTGTATTTTTACCGTTGCGTATTTCCTTTGCTTCCGCAACTAACACATCGCCAACAAACACGGGTTTTAAAAACGAAATGGAAGTTTCAAGTGCAAGCGATAAATTATTACGGCTGTTGCAGGCAAACGCAAACGCACTGTCAGCAAGCGAAAAAGCAACACCACCATGTACCACATCCAGGCCATTCATCATTTCCCCGCGTACTACCATTTTTATTTTGCTGTAACCTTCCTTTACCACAAGCAACTCTATGCCCAGCCATTTGCTGAAAGCATCTTTTTGCAACATATAATCAATAACAGAAACAGCATCTTTCATTTTACAGTGATTGATATTTATTTTTTTGGTTACCAGCCAATATCGTTGTGGCATCGTTCCTTGTGTCACTCCCTTGTACTGCATATTTTCATGCAGCTACGGTTTCACATCTTATAATTGCATATTTATTCACGTATGTTTCATTTCAATATGCAATAATCAACACTGAATGTTTTAGACGAAAGGTTTCTAAGCCAAACTTATATTTGCTTTTTGTTTAATGAATAACTATTCAGCATGTAACACTATTAACCATTCGCTATTCATCATTACTCATCACTCATTGGCAAAACAACAATTAAATAACACAGAATAGTTCCCTCATTCACCTTTAAACTCAGGCTTTCTTTTTTGCATAAAAGCCTGCACACCTTCCCTGAAATCATGTGTATCCGCAGCGCGCTGTTGCAATTTATCTTCATTTTCCAGTTGCTCTTTCCAGGTATGGCTAAACGACCAGCTTAAAGCCTGTTTGGTAAACCATAAACCACGTGTAGGCATAGCGGCAAGTGTTGCTGCAATCTTTTTGGATTCAACATCAAAAATATCATCAGCAAAAGCTTTATATATCATACCCAAACGTTCTGCTTCTTCAGCGCTTAGTTTATCACCCAGCATCATCAAAGCACTTGCTTTTTGCCAGCCAATCAATCTTGGCAACATAAATGTGCCGCCACTGTCAGGTATTAAACCAATCTTGCTGAATGCCTGTATAAATGACGCGGATGCAGTTGCCACAACAATATCGCAACACAAAGCGATGTTAGCGCCTGCACCGGCAGCAACACCGTTAATTGCAGCAACAACCGGCTTTTCAAGCTTGCGTATTTTAGTAACGATAGGATTGAATTGTTCTCTCAATATTGTATTCATGCCTTTTGGCTCTGCAACTTCTGCCAGATCCTGGCCCGCACAAAAACCTTTACCACTGCCTGTTATATACACACAACGCACTTGTTTGGATGAATTGCATTCATCTAATTTTTTCTGCAGCAGCAACGCCATTTCGCGGTTAAATGAATTTAACTTTTCAGGACGGTTAAGCGTAATCAATGCAATGTTATTCTGCACTTCAAATAAAACTGTTTCCATAATTATGCTTTTGGAAATTGCGGATGATGCAATACGGCATCAGCCTGGTTGATATGTCTTATTTCATGCTGGCCAAAGGCTGTTAAAAGTGTTTTTAAATCAAAGGTAACAATGCCTGAAAGCGGTGAACTCACAATTATTTTATTGGCCGCTGCAAATGGTTCGAGTTTGTTAAAATATCCAAGCAGCACATCCTGCTGCTCAAGAAATTTTTGAATGATATCATCCGCAATATTGCTTGATGACGGCGAAAACATTCGCGGTGCTTTGGCTTTTTTATGCGGCTCAGCGGCTGTAAACTGCAATAATTTTTTTCCAAGCCATTTAGTAAAAGGACTGGTGCGTTGCCAGAATGTTTGAGAATAATTATTATTTATGATGGCATCAAAGGTTTTGAAATATTTGGTGTTATTTACGATGAGATGATGAATGCATTGTGCTATACTCCATTTGTCAGCAGAAGGTTTCCAGTTAAGCTGTTCGTTGTTTAGCGAACAAAGATTTTTGCGCACATAGTTATTTGCATATTCAAATTGTTCCTGTGAATTCATGCTGCAAGATTACAATTAAAGATAAAAATCAGTGACATTTAAAATAATCAAATGGCTCAAGACAATCGTTGCATTTATACAAGGCTTTGCAGGCAGTAGAACCAAACCTGCTTATTAATTGTGTATGCCAGGAATTACAGTGCGGGCATTGTATTGCTTCCTCTTTTTGAAAAGCTTCCTGTGTACAAACCTGTTGTTTAATATTAGGCGGCGCAATGCCATAGGTTTTTAATTTTTGTTTACCGGTTTCCGTCATCCAATCAGTTGTCCATGCAGGTGATAAAACCTGTTTAATTTCAACATTTGTAAACCCATGTTCAATTAATGCCAGGCGAATATTCATATTGATCACATCCATTGCAGGGCAACCTGTGTATGTTGGCGTAATAAAAATGCTCAAGCCACCTGAAGGCGGTTTTACAGCAGGTTCATATATTTCAATCTTTCTAACTATTCCAAGATCAATAATGGATAATACAGGCACTTCCGGATCCATCACCGTTTCAAGTATTTTTAATACTGCTTCTTCATTTATGGTTTTTGTGTAAATCATTGTATTACCAAATGCTGTTTGGATAAGCTCTTTGCATGAATTGCATTTCCGCAAGTATATAACCTAAATGTTCTGTATGAACACCTTGTTTCCCGCCTTTTTGCGCAAACACATTTTGCGGAACGTGTAGTGTTGCTTCTGTAAAAACCGCTATGGTTTTTTCAAGCCATTTATCTTTTAAAGATGATACATTAACAGCAACATTTTCTTCAAGCAATGCATTCTCATAATCTGCATTTATAAAGAGTTCATCAATATAAGGCCACAGTTCATTAATGGCATTCACCATGCGTTGATGGCTTTCTTTAGTTCCATCGCCTAATCGTATTATCCATTCACTGCTCCATCGTAAATGATAAGCCGTTTCTTTCAATGCTTTCGCAGCAATGGCGGCAAGTTGTTCATCTTTACTATCCCGTAACTTATCATACAACAAATATTGATAATTGCTGAAGATGAATAAACGCAAAACTGTTTTTCCCCAATCACCGTTTTCCAGTTCAACCAGTAAACAATTTTTAAAATCGCGGCTATCACGCAGGTAAGCAAGTGTATCTTCTGTGGTTAAGTTAATTGGTTGATTGGTTGATTGGTTGATTCGTTCAGCAGCATATTGATAAAAATTTCTTGCCTGTCCTAACAGATCCAAAGAAATATTGGTAATGGCAATATCCTGTTCCAATACAGGCCCATGACCACACCATGCGCCGTTGCGTTGCGCAAGGATGAGTGTGTTGTCGGCGAGGTGGAGGGTGTAGGGGATTAGGAATTGGTAATTAGGAATTGGTTTCATGACCTGTTGATTGTTGTTTTTGATTTATCAAGATAGCTGATGTAACCATTTATAAGTTTGAACACTAATTCACACTTTTCATTACCAGCATTCAAACAAGCTTCATCAATGTAATTTTCGTCAAATGCAGTGCATAAATGTTCCATTGTTTCTGTGACAGAGCCTCTGGCGATTATGAAAAAGTTTCTTGTATCAGTATAAGTAAACCTGCCATAGCCTTCAGCAATATTTGCTGTTATTGATCTAGAAGATCGAAGAATTTGATTAGTGAGAAGAAACCTTTCCTGCGGAGGAAATGTTTTTACGAGTGCTGATATAAAGATTCTCAATTCCCGGGCTTGTTTATAGCATTCCAAATCCTTATAACCACAATAATTCATCTTGACAACTTTTAACCGAATTACTAATTCCAAATTCCCTTACATGTGCTTCACCTCTTCAGGCAAATCATAAAATGTAGGATTACGGTAAATCTTATCGCTGGCGGGTTCATAAAAACTTTCCGCATCATCGGGGTTTGAGGCGTGAATGTATTTGCTTTCAACAACCCAAATACTTACACCTTCATTGCGGCGTGTATAAACATCTCTTGCGTTCTCTATGGCCATTTGTGCATCGGCTGCATGCAGGCTGCCGGCATGTTTATGATCGAGGCCTTGCCTGCTTCGGATGAATACTTCCCACAAAGGCCATTTCTCTGGCTCCAAACTCTGATTGGATGCAGACGAAGCTGCAGCTGAGGTGTCATCAGGTATATCACCGTAATAAAATTTTCGAATTGTAATATTCATGTGTTGATAATGAATGATGAAATTATCAGGCTGCCTGCAAATCACCTTCCGGGGTTTTAGATGTTTTCTTTTTTGCATACGCCGCGGCAGCTTCTCTCACCCACGCACCTTCATTGTGTGCTTTGCGCCGCGCTTCCAATCGTTCTTTGTTACAAGGGCCATTGCCTTTAACTACATTCCAGAATTCAACCCACTCGATTTCCCCAAAATCATAATGTTGTCTTTCGCTGTTCCATTGCAAATCTTTATCAGGTAATGTCATATTTAAAACTTTTACCTGTTCAGCGCACATATCAACAAATTCCTGGCGCAATTCATCATTTGTTTTGCGTTTTATTTTCCACTTCATACTCTGATCCGTGTTCGAACTTTCAGCGTCTTTCGGCCCAAACATCATAAGCGAAGGCCACCACCAACGATTAATGGCATCCTGGCACATCGCTTTTTGCGCAACTGTTCCATTACTGAGTGTAAGCAGAATATCATAACCCTGTCGTTGGTGAAAACTTTCTTCTTTACAAATTCTCACCATGGCTCTTGCATAAGGGCCGTAAGAAGTACGGCACAACATAACCTGGTTTAAAATCGCAGCGCCATCAACCAGCCAGCCGATAGCGCCAATGTCTGCCCATGTTAATGTTGGATAATTAAAGATGGAAGAATATTTTGCTTTGCCACTGTGCAGATCATTAATCGTTTCCCCGCGTGTTATGTCCAATGTTTCGCAGGCTGAATAAAGATATAATCCATGCCCTGCTTCATCCTGCACTTTTGCCAATAAAATAGCTTTGCGTTTTAATGATGGAGCACGGCTTATCCAATTGCCTTCGGGTAGCATACCAACAATTTCGCTATGTGCATGCTGGCTTATTTGCCGTATCAATGTTTTACGATAAGCATCGGGCATCCAGTCTTTAGGTTCTATTTTTATTTCCGCATCAATTTTTTGCTGAAATAAATTGTCAAAGTCGTGTAGGAGCATAAAACAAAAATACGTCACACTAACGATTGTTAGCATTATTTAAAGTTAAACATGCAATCATTGCTTAATCAGCTTCATCAAAAAGCCACCATTCGCTGCCATTCGTATTTGTGCGCTATCCTTGTTTGTAACCGCTTTTTCTTCTATTGCATAATCCATTGCATTCCTGTTTGCATTAATACCATCCTTGCAAACAGTGGCTGAATAATTGGCTGTATTAAGAAAGGAAAGACCAGTATTTATCTCTCTTGCAGAGGAATCCGTCATGCCGCCTATAAACCAATCGTTGCCTTTGCGGCGTGCGGTTACAATGTATTCACCGGCTTTTGCCTCCAGAACAATTGTTGTATCCCATGTAGTTGGAATGCTGCCCAATAATTCCATAAATTTTGGCTCCATATAACCCTGCGATGGATTGCCTGAAAATATCTGCAGCGGACTATCATACACTACAAACATAGCCAGTTGCTGGCAACGTGTTGTCTGGCTCATCACCTTGCCCCAAATAGGTTTGAATTGTTTTGGCGTGGCATTATCTAATAAACCCGGCTCATAATCAAGCGGGCCCGCCAGCATGCGTGTAAAAGGAATAACGCAATTGTGTGCTGAGGTTGGCTTATCGCTCCAGGCATTGTACTCGCTGCCCAACACGCCTTCTCGTGTTATGTTATTAGGATAAGTTCTGTTGAAACCTTTTGGCGGATAAGCGCCATGAAACATGATCATCAGGTGTGCTTTAGCGCAGGCTTCGGCGATGCGTTTATAAAAGTTTACTGTTGGCTGATCATCGCGGTCAATAAAATCTGTCATGATAAAATCAACACCCCATTTTTGAAATTGTTTTAAGGCTGAATCAAGTTGTTTGTTCAACGTCATAGAAAGCGTCCACATGCTTAGCTTAATGCCTTGTTGTTTTGCATAAACAGCTATTGTGTCCATGTTAATATTCGGGTTGATATCAAACAGATCTTTTGTATTGCTCCATCCCGCATCCATCATGATGCGATCAAAGCCGAAGCGCTTCGCAAAATCAATATAGTATTTGTATGAAGCAGTGTTTACCCCGCTTTTAAAAGGCACATTAAATAAGTTTACATCAATTATCCATTCATCAGTGCATTTGCCCGGATGTATCCATGATGCATCTTCAATTTCTGATGGCGCTGCAAGCCTGTATACAAGGTCGTTTGCCGGTAATGTTTTATCTTCTCTTGCAATCAATAACGCACGCCAGGGAAAGAGTCGCGTACCATTTGTTGCAGCGATGTACTCAGCACGTTTACTTACCACAATTTCAGGATATTCGCCATCAATCATTTTTTCTTCGGAAGGATAAGGTGCAAACGCTGCCTGCAAACTATTTGATGAAGTACCTTTTAAGAACATACCGGGATAATCATCAAGGTCAGATTCTGTAATAGCTACTTTAATATTATCGCTGGTATTAATAAGCACCGGCGAATACATCAGGTGATTAGCCGATAAACTATCCAACAATTTATATGGATACAATTCTTCAAAACTGGTGTGATAAATATCAACGCCTTCGCGCTTTTGAATTACCGGCGCAAAAGCATGTGCATTGTTAGCAAAAGTGAATTGCGCTGTTTCACTTTGTACTATGACGGAATCTTTAAATGAGGTTGCTATTCTGTACGCCACGCCATCATTGTATGTACGAACGATCACTGCAAAATTGTTTTTAAAATTTATTGTTAGCTCGTTATATACATCAGGAATATTTTTTCTGCTTACCGGTATTTGTGCAACAATAATTTCATTAACGTTTTTTGTTTTGGTTGATTTTATTTTCAAATCTTTTGACAGCGATATTATTGGCGATTGCATACTGAGCGCTTTTGGAAGCATTTGTGCAACCTGCATATCAATAATTGCATTACTGATAATTTTTTTATCATCAATAAATACGGAATACATTAACTGATTACCGGTTTGTATTTCTAGTTTAATTGTTTTATCGGGGGATAGTAACTGAAATTGTTGCTGCGCAAAATTTTTAGCCATCGTGCATGCAAATACAAATAACAATAATAATCTTTTCATTGAGGCAAGCTTAATAATGGAAGTTAGTAATTGAAAGCTAAGCAATCATCCCGTAATCTTTTAATCATTTAAGGATGCGGGTTCCGACAATTTCATATTATGTTTTACAACATCCCAATATTCTTTTCCATACGAAACCAATATCTCTTCTCCCGCTTTAATATCCTTCACCGCTTCTATGAAAACTTTTTTTCCGTCTATAACATAGCTGCTGTTATTAGCAACAGATTGTAGTTTACCTGTGCCTTTTGCATCGTTCGCATAACGGCCAAATGTTGTTTTATAATTTTTGGCATCAATAACAAGATCGCGCTTTATGTAATACACATAGCCGTTAAAATCTTTTTGTTGCTGTACGGCTTTCCAGGTAGTTGTCTTTCCTTTGTACTGCACTATTCTGGTACCTTTCGCAATAAATTTTTTTGTGAACAGGCCTTTGCCGGCACCTGGAATTTTTGATCGCTTCACTATTAATTGTTTTTCAAGTAAGGGCATATTACTATAAATTTTTGTGAGCAGTGGGTTGTCAATAGTGAATAGCGTCCGTGTAAGATTTACTCACCGTTCACAACTCACCACTCACCTGTGTAAGTTTAAAATAGCTGCTTCAACGCTGAAGGTAAAAATATGCTCAAAGAAACACTGTTCATTATTTTCAGTTCCTCTCCTAAGCCGGTTTCGTTATCTAAAAATTTTAAAACGGCCTGTAGTGAATTATTTTTAAAAAGTTGAGCAAATAATTTATCACCGCTCATTTTTTTGTTTTTGAGAACATTCAATAATATGCCATCATATAATTTAAAACGTTTTTCAAAAACCGGTTGTACATGCAGTGGATCCTTTTTGTTTATCAAAGCTTCAATAATCCTGGTTGAATGTTTTTGAATGAATTGAAATGTATAACCGCTGCTGCCTTTTGTTTGTCCTCCGGCAGTGCCAATATTTATTATTTTTTCTGCGCCTTTTGAAAAATTATAATTCGTCATAGGAATAACACCATATTCTGCGTGAAGCAATGTATAATTATGAATGTTTAATTGTTGATGAATATAGTTGTTCAATTCCTTATCATATACTTCATCGTCCAGAATATTTTCAGAAAACAAAGTATGTTCAACAAGCACTTTATTTTTTGCAACCGGAAGTGCATATACAAATGCAGTTCCATTATCCTGACTTATTCTAAAATCCATGAAGGTTGCAATATTTTCGTCAAAAACATCTTTATCAGCTTCAATCAGCCAGCCTTTAAAATGCTGTAGTAAAACATACATGTTGCGTTGTTGTAACGCGTCATTTTTCCAATCATTGAAAACAATGCTGTTGAAAATATATGTTGCTGTGTATGTATTACTGCCTGTTGTTACCGTTGCATACCCTTCATCATTTAATACAGTTTTTACTTCATCATAAATAATATTAATATTAGAAAACTGTCTGGCCTTATTTAAAACATAAGTATACAAATCAATGCCGCGTATCATTTTATATTCATAAGGATTCAGATCATAACGCGCAGAAAATTCATTTGAATAAAAATCTATTTGCTTCCAGCGATGATGCACAATATTATCAAATAAACCATCCTGCTTTTCCCAAAAACACCATGTTCTGTCATTTGAATTTTTTTGTTCTTTATCAATCAGCAATATTTTTTTTTGATTGAAAAATGGATGCATCATCATGCGGCGCAGGAGGCTTAAGCCTGCACAGCCGGCGCCGGTGATTATATAATCATACTGTAGTTGCAAAAGTTGTTGCTGCTATTAAACTGCTTAAAGGTAGCTGAGATTTGTTGCGGGTGTTAAAGCAACAAGCGTTTCATACATTAAACGAATGGTATTTTCAATATCATCGCGGTGCAGCATTTCCACTGTTGTATGCATGTAACGCAGGGGTATTGAAATTAAAACAGAAGGGCAGCCGTCATTTGCATAGGCAAAGCTGTCTGTATCAGTACCCGTTGTTCTGCTTAATGTACGCCACTGCAGCGGAATCTTTTTCTTTCCCGCAACATCTTCCACAAAGGCCAGCAGTTTATTATGCACGGCCGGTGCATACGCGAGGGCAGGCCCTTTAGCACAGGCGATGTCGCCTTCAACAATTTTGTTTATCATAGGTGTTGTTGTATCATGCGTAACATCTGTAACAATGGCAACATTCGGTTTTATTCTGCGCGCTATCATCTCAGCGCCCCGCAAACCGATTTCTTCCTGCACAGCGTTTACAACATATAAACCGAAAGGCAACTTATTTTTATTTTGCCTGATGAGTCTTGCCACTTCTGCAATCATGAAACCACCAACACGGTTATCGAAGGCACGGCCTATAAGGTAGTTGTTTGACAGTTCGTCAAAACCATCCTGGTAAGTAACAACCGCGCCAATATGTATGCCCAATGCTTCTGCTTCTTTTTTATTGCGCGCGCCACAATCGAGAAATAAATTATCCGGTTTTGGCTGTGGTTCTTTTGGCTCGCTGCCTGAATGCCTGGTATGAATAGCCGGCCATCCGAACACGGCTTTCAGCGGGCCGTTTTTTCCATGAATGATAACACGCATTGCCGGTGCAATCTGGTGGTCAACACCGCCGTTGCGTTTAAGATAGATAAGGCCCTGCTCGCTTATATAATTAACAAACCAGCTTATTTCATCGGCGTGCGCTTCAATTACAACTTTAAAATTTGCTTCGGGATTAATAACACCCACGGCTGTTCCATAAGCATCGGAAAAGGTAGTATCAACATAATTTTTGATATAATTAAGCCAAACTTTCTGGCCGCTGCTTTCAAAACCAACCGGCGATGGTGTATTAATATATTCTTTTAAAAAGCTGAATGATGTTTCGTTTGTTACGGGTTTAATTTTTGCTTTTGATTCTTTCTTTGCCATATTATAATGCTGTTATGAAATTAGAGAACTAAGATGCCCAAAGATATGCAGTACAAGGGAGTGACACAACGAAGTTGATCAGCGTTGATTTGCCGGTAAATAAGCATCGGAATATTTACGCAGTAAATATTGAAACTCTTTGTAAACAGATGACGTTAAATTGCAGTTGAATGATCAGGTTTGTACGCTCAGTATTTTTTGGCAATTATTTTATTGGCGCCATTGCTATTGCGCTATCAATTGAATCCTGCATACAACTGAGGCTACCATTGAATTCTGTTACTTACTATGCAATGCTTTTTTGTGTTACTGTATTTTATTATACTTATGCTTACCTGGGGCCATTGAGCACAGGTAAAACAATGAACCCGCGAAAAACCTGGTATAATAATAACAGGCGCTTTGTTATATACAGCCAGGTATTATTGTTTGCTGCTGCTGTTGCATTGAGCATTTATTTTTTGTATAAAAATTTTACAGCCTTAAGGAATTTGCCTTTGGTTTACTGGCTGATGGCAGGCATAATTATGGTAGCGGGCTTACTTTATTATGGCTTGTTGCCCGGCGCTGCTTATAAAATTAATTTGCGCAATACGGGCTGGCTTAAAGCTTTTATAATTGGTTTTGTTTGGGCTTGCGTTGCCAATATATTGTCGTTTATTGTTGTGCAAATTGAATACGGGCCACATTGGGTTGAAATGCTTTTTTTACTATGGCTGTTTATAAAAAATTTTATGTTTTGCACAGTTAACGCCATTATTTTTGATATAAAAGATTTTGCGGATGATTCAAACAGACAGCTTAAAACATTTGTGGTTCGTTTTGGTTTACGAAATACTATTTTTTACATCCTGTTGCCATTGATTGGGGTTGGTTTAATATCACTTATCGCTTTCGCATCAAGCCGTGATTTTAGTTTTATAACAATCAGCATTAATCTTTTGCCTTTTGTTTTATTGTTTATGATCGCATGGAGCATGCAACACCCGCAAAAGATTTTGTATTATCTTGTAGTTATTGATGGGTTGATATTTTTTAAAGCCGTCTGCGGTATTGTAGGTATGAAATTTATAAACAGATAAAATGCGAAACGATTATAACAACATTGCCGCCTATTACGACAGGCTTAGCCGTATCGTATTTCAGCGTGCGATTATAAAAGCACAGGCCTACTTAATTGAATTTGTTAAAGACAGTGATAAGGTATTGCTTGTTGGCGGCGGCACGGGGTGGATACTGGAAGAAATATCGAAACTGCAAAAGAAAAATGTGTATGTTGAATATGTTGAGAAGTCTGCTAAAATGATTGAGCTTTCAAAAAAAAGAAAGTTTGAAAACATCACAGTAGAATTTGTACACACTTCTGTTGAAACTTATACAACGCAGGAAAATTTTGATATCATACTCACACCTTTTTTGTTTGATAATTTTATTGAAAAAAAGATAAAATATGTTTTTAAAAAGCTGGATGCTTATCTTAAACAAAAAGGGTTTTGGCTGTATGCAGATTTTGTGAACGATAAAGAAAATAAAAAAGCATGGCAGCAATTGATGCTGAAAACCATGTATGCTTTTTTCAATCTGACAGCCAATATTGAAACAAAAGAACTAATTGATCTTAAAAGATATTTTGCCGAAAAATATGTAATGATAACACAGCAGTTTTATTACAAAAATTTTATACAGGCAATTGCGTACAGAAAAATAAAGCAATGATAAATAATGAATGATGAGAAGCACTCATTACCAATCACTCATAAACTCATTATTTCACATTATTGCTTTAGAAAAACCAAATCGGGCGATTGAACAGTATCGCTTGCATGATGATCTTTATCGTGCATCCAGAAACGAAAATAACTTGTATCATCGGCAAGCGAACAGGCACCGAGGTTAGGCGGCGTAATAATGCCATAATTGTAAGTGAAAACAAAATCTGCTTTTACATTTTTTGGAGGATCAAAATCGGGAATCAGGAAACTATCAACATTTGACAAAGAAGAACATCTTGAAACTTTGGATACTCTTTGCACCCAAATTGTATCTATAATATCACCTTCTTTATCAGTGCACTGCAATTTGAATTCAACAACCGAAGGTTGCGGAAATACCGTTGCGTTCACACCCTCAAACTTTAAGGCCGGCTTTGTATTGTAAGTATCTTTTGAACAGGTGATAAATGCAAACACAAGTAAAACAGCGGCTAATAATTTAATCTTCATTTCTTTGTAATTGGTATCAAATTTATATAAAAGCAAATAAACAACTCTTCATTGTGGGGTTTCCCTTTGTTAACAAAATTTTTCATGTAGAGCGGCATTTTGAAACGCTGGTAAAAGAATTGCTTGTTTACCAGTACACACAAAATATTGTTTATAATAAGTGGTGCAATTGTTTGCATACCGACATTAATGCCATAACATCACCCGAAAAAATTTCTTTTTTACCGATTTCTTTTTTTAAGACGGAAAAAGTTTTAAGCGGAGATGATACTTATGAAGTTTTATTTGAAAGCAGCGGCACAACGCAAGCAAATAAAAGCAGGCATTATATAAAAGATGCAAATGTTTATATACAAAGCTTTACACAAGGCTTTAAATTATTTTACGGCGATGTAAGGGAGTGGTGTATCATCGGCTTGTTGCCATCGTATCTGCGGCAAAAAAATTCATCGCTTGTAAAAATGGTTGATGAATTAATTAAGCTTACAAAACATGCGCAAAGCGGATTTTACTTAGATGAATTTGAAAAACTGCATACCGTTTTACAACAACTGGAACAGCAAAAGCAAAAAACTTTATTGATTGGTGTTACATATGCGCTGCTTGACTTTGCCGAACGGTTTCCGATGCAGCTTTCTTCAGCCATTGTTATGGAAACGGGAGGCATGAAGGGCCGCCGGAAAGAATTAACAAGAGATGAAGTACATGATATTTTGAAAAAACAGTTTTCAATAAACCAGGTGCATTCAGAATATGGCATGAGCGAATTATTATCGCAGGCTTATGCAAAAGCAAACGGCATTTTTTATTGTCCACCCTGGATGAAGGTTTTTGTGCGTGATGAGGATGATCCATTACTGGTTAAAACAAAGGGAAAAGGCGCTTTAAATATAATTGATCTTGCCAATGCCAACAGTTGTGCTTTTATTGCAACTGATGATGTTGGTGAAGTATTTGAAGACGGAAGTTTTTCTGTTGCCGGAAGACTGGATGGCAGCGATATTCGTGGTTGCAGTTTGATGGTTATATAAATGCGATTATATTTGCGCTCTTAAAAGTTTGCAGGTTCAAGCGTTCACTTGTTCACGGATTGATCGCTTTACATTTGACAGAATTGTAAACCCCTGAACATTGAAACCTTGAAGAGGCCCGGGTGGCGAAATTGGTAGACGCACCGTCTTCAGGTGGCGGCGCCGCGAGGTGTGCTGGTTCGAATCCAGTCCCGGGCACTTATAATATATTTGAAGTCATGATTGTAATATCTTTCAGGGCTTCTATGTTCAGGATACACAGCAGAGAAAAAAGCTATTCGAAAGCAACCATTCAGGCCATATTTTTATGCAGCTTTATTTGTCATATTATCAGAGGCTGATAAGTTTCTCCTAACTTGTGTAACTATTCATTCCCACAACTTATTCATGAAACGCAACTATTACATCGTAGCATTAATAATGCTTATTTTTTTCGTTATCTCCTTTCTTACGAATGTTATCGGGCCGCTTTCGCCCGAATTTATACAAGACTTTAAATTAAGTGATTTGCTTGCAGGCCTTCTGCCTTTTGCGTTTTTTATTGCTTATGGTGTAATGTCTATACCATCAAGCATGCTGGTGCAGAAGTACAATGAGAAATCAATTATGATCGCTGCATTTGTTGTGGCATTCATTGGTTCACTAGTATTAGCATTGCAACCAAATTATCTTACTGCTGTATTATCATTATTCTTAATTGGTTGCGGCATGGCAATGTTGCAGGTGGTAATTAATCCATTGTTAAGAACAGCGGGCGGTGAAGAAAATTATGCATTCACGTCAGTGTTGGCACAATTGATTTTTGGAGCAGCATCTTTTATAAGTCCCTTAGTGTATTCATACATGGTTATCAACATCAGTACAAAAAATGCCGTTGTATTTGAAATATTGAAATCGCACATTCCTGATAACATGCCATGGATATCGTTGTATTGGTTATTTGCCGTGATCTGCCTTTTTATGTTTTTAATTATATCTGCATCAAAATTTCCTAAGGTAGAATTGAAGAGTGATGAAAAGGCAGGCCCGTTAAAAACGCATGTAGTCTTGTTAAAGAAACCGGTTGTCATTGCATATTTCATCGCAGTATTTTGTTACGTTGGAACAGAACAAGGCGTTTCATACTGGATGTCACAATTTTTATTTGAGTATCACAAATTCGATCCGCAAACAACAGGCGCGCATGCAGTAGCTTATTTCTGGGGATTAATGACAGCCGGTAGTGTGTTAGGATTATTTTTATTAAAGCTGATGGATAGCCGCAAACTGCTTATCACTTTTACAATACCCGCATTAATATTTTTAACGCTTGGCCTTTTTGGAAGCGCGAATGTTTCATTGTATTCATTTTCCATTGTCGGATTTTTTATGTCTGTAATGTATCCGGTAATTTTTTCCCTGGCGTTGAGTTCTGTTTCAGAAAACCATGGTTCATTCGCAGGCATTCTGGTTACAGGAATTATCGGCGGTGCTGTTGTACAATTGCTGATTGGCGCTTTGGGAAATTTATTCGGTTTAAGAACAGCGATGTGTTTTATTTATATTACGATGTGTTACATGTTAAGTATTGGTTTTTGGGCGAAGCCGTTGATTACAAACAAAACAATTTTTGATAAAAAAGAAATTTCATAATCAATGAATGAAAAAGTAATTGGTATTGATTTAGGCGCCACCAATATTCGCGGAGCAATGGTGCATGAAGAAAATCTTTCAGGTATCATTACACAACGCATTCACAGCAAAGGCACTGAAGAAGAAGTATTGAATGATGTATTTGCTGTGGCTGATCAGTTGATGGATAAAAATGCAAAAGCCATCGGCATTGGGGTTCCAAGTGTTGTTGATGTGGAAGAAGGCATTGTGTATGATGTACAATACATTCCTTCCTGGAAAGAAGTGCATCTGAAAAAATTTATGGAAGAGCGTTATCACATTCCTGTGTTTGTAAATAATGATGCAAATTGTTTCGCCTTGGGCGAATATTATTTTGGTAAAGGCAAAGGTCGTACGTCAATGATCGGGCTTACGCTTGGCACCGGTGTTGGCGCAGGCGTCATCATCAATAGAAAATTATATGCAGGCCGCAATTGCGGCGCAGGTGAGTTTGGATGTGTCGATTATCTTGATAATATCTATGAATATTACTGCAGCGGTTCCTTCTTCGGAAACGTATATGGATTGAATGGTGAATTTGTTTTTGAAAAAGCGAAGCAGGGAGATGTGCAAATGTTGCAGTTGTACGATGAACTCGGCGAACATTTAGGCAACTGCATAAAAATGATCATGTACACTTACGATCCTGAATTAATTGTACTTGGTGGTTCTGTGCGTCATGCGTATGATTTTTTTAAAGAATCGATGTGGAAACGCATACATACATGTGTGTTTTCAAAATCTGCTGGACGCTTGGATATTGAAATATCTTCTCTTGTAAACAGCGGCATTCTGGGTGCAGCTGCGTTGTATTTTGATGCAATTGTCTGAACCGGGATTTGTTGGATTAAAGATTTTAAGATTGATATTTGACGTGGTGTGCCATTAGATTATATAGAAGGAGGTTGAATCCATTTCGACGATAGGAAAAATCCCTACTTATTTTGAATTTACAATTTCGCAGAGATGTCTGGTTACCGCGATATGACGTGGTAAGAACATCATTTAATAAAAAATTATTGTGATTGCTTTGTTTTCAATTTCGTTCCCGTCGGCTTTCAGTTAACCCACATGAAAACTTTAGCATGTTTTTACATGATGATTGATGCATGTAATCATCTGTAATACATCAAACAAAAGGGATAAAAGAATAAGACTATGTTATAATAATTGCGCAGCTGCTGCATCTGCATACACACAAAAGTTCGGATGCTCTCTTATCACTGTTGCAGGAATGTTTTCTGTTGGTTCATATTGTAAAGCTTCTTTTAAAATAGCCGCTTTCTTTTCTCCACTTACAATTAAAAATAAATGTTTTGCTTTCATTAAGGTTGCAAGGCCAAGTGTAATTCCCGTGGTAAGTGTTTGCGGTTTGGAGAAATATTTTTGCCCGACAGTTTTTGTAGTTTCAGCGATTTCGGAAACATGAGAATGAAGTGAAGCTGGTGTGCCTGGTTCATTCAAGCCTATGTGACCATTCATGCCAAGGCCAAGAATAGCAACATCAATGCCGTTGGATTGTTGAATAAATGTTTCAATGCGTTCACATTCCTTTGTTGGTTCACTTGTTTTACCATCAAAGCAACAAAGCATTTCTTCTTGTATATGCAATGGAAAAAATAAATCTTTGTTCAGCATATAACGGCAACTTCCTTCATCATTTGCATCAAGTCCAAGCCATTCATCTAATCCTAAAAAATACCAGTTGGAAATATCAATTGATGATGCATTATTCCTTTGTGTTAATTCGTTATACAAACCTTTTGGCGAATCGCCGGAAGCTGCAACAAATAAAGGTTGTGATAATGGTTGCATGATTTTGATAACATCATCAGCAATACGTTTTGACATTGCTTCATAAGTATCATCAATAAAAATTTTCATAACATAGTTTTATTCTATAATGCAATATCTATACTTTATAATCTTTAATAACGACAGTTTTGTTTTCTAATTAGCATTCTTAATATATTTTATCTTTTCTGTTACTTTCTTTTCTTGAAAAAGAAAGTAACCAAAGAAATTATTCGCAATCATATTTTTTCTCTAAGGTGCTCATGAATATTCATTTCAAGCACGGATGATATTTCAACACATCCGTGCACACGCCTTGATTAAACTTTTGTGCTGATGATTTTTCAGCTGTTGACGCCTTGATATTAAACTTCAATCAGCGTGATCATTTTTAAAAACTTAAAAAACACAACATTTTATATTCTTGCTTTATACTTTAACCTTTTTAATGTTGAGTTGTGTTTAAAATAATCCTGTAAATCCAATAATCACACAAATCCAGGTTCAGACAATTGCTGCCATATTTGTTGCAGTACAAGGGAGTGACCGTGCTTAATTGAAATCTTATAGCTGGTTACATAAAATTCTTACAACTTCAACTCGCCCCAACCTTGCCTATATTCTCTTTTTACAAATTGATTGGCCGCTTCAAAATTGGTGATGCGCATATTTTCTCCATCCCATTTATACGTGATGTAACGGCCGGGTGTTGTATAATCATCCACCTCACCGTACACGGCATCTTTGCGTTTTATTTTCTGACGCATATTAAAACTGCGCAACGACAAATTTCCCATCAACACAGTTTCAGTTAACGGGCCTGCATAACCTTCAAACGGCGAATCAACTTCCATGTTTCCATAACCTGCAATACAGGCATCAATCCATTGCCACCAATGCCCATCCATATCACCTTCCACACGCGGATATTTTTTTGGAATGTTTGCGGCTGCTTCGCTTAGCGACTTTGGCAACAATCGTGGGTGACTACCACCCCAGCCGCAAGACACTTTCCCTTTTGTACCGATGAATAAACTGCCGCCTTCAAAATCATTTTCCTGCGGAATATCTGCGAGTGCTTCATTCATGTTCACATCAGGATCGAGTTCATCGGGACGATCGGGAACAATGCCGCCATCCATCCAATACAACAATAAATCTTTCTCATTTTTTAATTTGAATTTATAACGCAGCGAACTTGATGGCGGAATACTTTCAGGGTAATCAGCTTCTTTAAAAATACCTGAATAAACTGTTGTGGCGCTGCCCGTAATCTCTGTTGGATAACCTAGCTGCAACAATTTAAATGCAGGGCCGATTATATGACAAGCCATATCACCTAAAGCACCTGTACCAAAACGCCACCAGCCGCGCCAGTTGAAGGGAACAAGATTGTCAATATAGTTTGTTGTTTGTGCAGTGCCGAGCCATAAATCCCAATCCAATTCTTTTGGAATTACCGCTGCTTGCGTTGGCCATGAAATGCCTTGCGGCCACACAGGCCTGTTTGTCCAGTTATATACTTTTTCAATGTCACCAATCAAGCCTGCTTCAAACCATTCACGCATGGTACGTATTCCTTCGCATGATGCACCCTGGTCGCCCATTTGGGTAACCACTTTATATTTTGCCGCGGCTTGCGTAAGAATGCGTGCTTCATAAATATCATGCGTCAGCGGTTTTTGCAGATACAAATGTTTATTCAGTTGCATTGCACTTAATCCAACGATTGCATGATTGTGATCCGGGATAGCGACAGTAACCGCATCAAAATTTTTGCTCTCTTTATGAAACATTTCCCGCCAGTCTTTATAGAAACCTGCTTTCGGAAATTGCTTGCGGCGTGGCGCACCTGTGCGATCATCCACATCACACAAAAAAGCGATCTCTGCATTTTTCTTTGGCGCTGTTGCAAAATGATTAATGTCGTTTTCCGCTTCACCACCACAACCCACTGCAGCGATATATAATTTATCGCTTGGCGCAACATAACCTTTGCCTAACACATGACGCGGCACGATATAAAAACTACTTGCAGCAAGCGCTGTGTTCTTTAGAAATTTTTTTCTACTGATATTTTTTTCTGAAGATGTATTGTTATCGTTTTCCATGATGCAAGTTTGATGGTGAATAGCGAATCACATTTATACAAATAATTTTTTCTGGTTTCTTTTTATTGACCAGCATCAATCTTCGTGGCATCTTCGTTGTGTCACTCCCTTGTGCTGTTAGAACGTAGATCGGCAATGATCATTTATAGCTGCCTGATTTTTATATTACGGAACCATATCTTTCCATTCTCTGTTCCCTGGAACGCGATATGTCCTTTGCGGAATGTTCCGAAGTTGGGCATGTCTTTAAACTTTACAGCAGCAATTAATTCTTTCCAATGATCATCCCACATCGTTGCATCTACTACTTTATTTCCATTTTCAAAAAGTTGCAAGTGACCATGATTTGCTTTTATTTCATATTGGTACCAATGACCTGATTGGCCAACATATTCCGAGTCGACAGGATACAAATCATACAAGGTTCCCATGCGGTTCATTTTTGATAAATGATCAGGGCCGCATTCCACATCATCGATCTGCATTTCAGGGCCGGTCTCCCACGAATTTTTGTATTCGGATGCTTCATGCACATAGAACATAACACCACTGTTGGCACATGTATCTGTTTTAAATTCAAGTTTCAAATCAAAGTTTTCAAACTCCTCATCGGTAATAAGATCAATGTTATTTGCGCTTTTATCACTTTGATTTATATAAATAGCTCCGTCTTCAACTTTCCATCCGTTGCTCGCTGTTTTTTGTAAATAAGAATGCCAGCCGGTTAAATCTTTTCCATTGAACAATAATTTCCATCCATCTTTTTCTTCCTGCGATGTAAGTGCATTGGGTTGCTGTATGCTAAGCTGATTGCAGGCAGAACAGGCAATAATCATAAAAGTTAGCAGGGCGAGCTTTTTTATAAACATAACTGTTGTTTGAGAAGTAAACAAGCTTTGTTAGGCAATCCGAATATAGAAGAATTTTGAATTGTTTCCCTGAAATATATATCGGGCATTTCTACATGCAGGTTTTAATAACTCTGCTGTATTGAGGGTGGATTGAAGAAGCGGCCAACAAAACCAATGATTTTAATTTAAACCAATGTTTCTTTTACCTTCTGCGGTACCGCTGTCATTTTTTTGTTATCGTAATCATAACATAACATTCCTGTTTTTGCCTTACCGGCAAGCATATTCTTTTCTTCGTTACCAACTATTTCAAGTTTATAAAAAATATCAAATCCATATTTATCAAACCCGTTTGCGGCTACAGAAATTTTTACTTCATCACCATAATTTAATTCCTGTTTAAATTCAATCGCTGCATCAAACATGATGAGTGAAGCATTTTCGAAATTTAACTCAGAATAACCAAAGCTGTTTAAAAATTGTTGCCTTGCTTCATGTATTAGTGATAAAAAACTATCGTTGCCAACATGTCCGCCATAATTGAGATCGGTAATACGGATTTTAATAATTGTAGAGAATGTAAAATTATCGGGCAGTTTTATTTTAATGCGTTCCATATATGATACTTATAAAAAGCCACAGAAGCACAGGTAGCTTTCATGATCTAATCAATAAATTATCAGTACATCTGGGTCAACTCAATTTATTGCTGCTTCAGAAATTCAACCAGTTTGTCTATCGCCCTTTTGCGATGGTTGAATAAATTTTTTTCTTCCAGCGGCATTTCACCAAAGGTTTTATAGCTTCCCTCCGGAATAAAAACAGGATCGTAGCCAAAACCATAAGCACCGCGGCGTTCATAAATAATCATCCCCTTTACAATCCCCTCAAACAAATATTCTTCGCCCTTCCACATTAAAGAAATAACAGTTTTAAACAATGCGTTACGGTTTTCATGGTCATCCAGTTTTAAAAGCAGCTTATCAATGTTGTCATCAAAGCTTTTGTGTTGGCCTGCATACCTTGCGCTTTTTACGCCGGGTTCACCATTTAATGCTTCCACTTCGAGACCCGTGTCATCACCAAAACAATTTTGCTGTGTAAGCCTGTAAATAGTTTTGGATTTTTCCGAAGCGTTCGCTTCAATTGTGGCATGTGGCTCGGGAATATCAATATCAATACTGGCTTCTTTTAATGTTATTATTTTGTATTGATCACCTATAATCGAAAGTATTTCTTCAATCTTATGCGGGTTATTGCTGGCGAATATCAGTGTTGTTTTTTCCATCAGAGATCAAGCATTTTTTTAAGACAGCTCCATAATTTTCCTTTTTCAGTTTTTGCCGCAGCCGTTGTTGCATTTAAATCAATGAGCGGCGGCGCCGTTAATATGGCACAATAATCATATTGCTGTACCTGGTAATCGGGCATCGAAAAAGGCAATTGAATTTGTAACGCATTTATACCAAATGCTACCAAATACCGGGGTTGTAATTCTTTCTTTAATTGCTGAAAACTGACTGCATTATTTTTAAAATTGATGAGCGCAATTTGCGCAAAATTCATTTTGCAGGCATTTAAAATACCTGTAAGAAATTCAAGATCTTTATCATTTAAATAAACATTGTCTACATCGTTTATCAACACAACAAACCGCTTTTCATAATTACCCAGGTACCATTTGCCTGGCTTGTTTACTTTTTCTTCAACCGCTTCAGACTTTACAGCAATATGTACCGGTTTTTCTTCAACAGGTAAAATTTTGTTTACTGCCGGCTCCTGCTTTAGCGTAATTGCTTCCGGCTCTTCAATAATGGATTGTTTGTTTATGGCATCAGGCTTTTTTGCAGCAGTTTCCAGTTTAATACCCGAAACTGCAACGGCCTCTTTCACATATTCAGTCCTGATAAACCTTTCACCTGTATAAACGAGCGAATTGCTGAATAGTTCTGCTAAAACCTGCGCCGGTAATTGTTCTTTCATTAAACAAATAATTTTACATTTTTAAGCCGTTTTATCAAAGCCAGATAAATAATATTAATGGAGTGATAATGTATTTAAACGGCCTCTTCTTCTAAAAGATTTTTATTTTCTTTGCATCAAATTTAAGGGTATGACAGAAGTGTTAGATATAAACATTACGAAAATAGAAAGAAGCAAACTTAAAGAGCTTAGCCTGGAAAACATTCCTTTCGGTAAATATTTTACTGATCACATGCTTGAGGTTGATTTTGAAAACGGCGAATGGAAGAACATTGAAATCAAACCTTACCAACCATTGGTGCTTGACCCATCTGTTTCTGCGCTTCATTATGGCCAGGCTATTTTTGAAGGCATCAAAGCATTTCGCCAGGAGAATGGTGAAGCTGTCATTTTCCGCCCTTTTGAAAATTTTAAACGTTTTAATCTTTCAGCGCAACGCATGAATATGCCGGAAGTGCCCGAAGAGTTATTTATTGAAGGCATGCGCCAGTTAATAGAATTAGATAAAAACTGGATACCAACGCAGGCTGAGCATTCTTTGTATATACGCCCGTTCATGTTTGCTACAGATTATATGCTTGGTGTTAAACCTTCCGATACGTATAAGTTTTTGATTATTCTTAGTCCTGTAGGCCCTTTTCATGCAGCGCCAATGAAAATTGCAGTTGAAGAAAAATATACCAGGGCTGCGCCGGGCGGTGTCGGCTTTTCCAAAAACGCGGGCAATTACGGCGGCAGCATGCTGCCTGCAACCAAAGCCAAAGAAATGGGGTATGACCAGGTTTTATGGACAGACGCACATGAACACAAATGGCTGCAGGAGGTGGGCATGATGAATATTGGATTCATTATAAATAACGTATTTGTTACACCTATGCTGGAAGACACCATTTTAAAAGGTGTAACCCGCGACAGCGTGATTGCTATCTTAAAAGATATGGACATTAAAGTGGAAGAACGCAAGGTTAGTATTGATGAAATTGTTAAGGAATATAAAAATGGAAATGTTAGCGAAATCTTTGGAATGGGAACAGCAGCGGTAATCTCCTACATCAAAAAACTAAAATACCAGGATTTTGTAATGGATTTTGATGTTCATAGTTTTTCGATTGCGTCTAAAGTTAAAAAAGCGCTTGACGAAATTCGCTCCGGAAAAACGGAAGACAGGCACAATTGGCTGTTCAAAGTGTAAAAGAAATGTTGGTTTTATTCCTCTTTCTGCAATTATTTCAGCATGAGCAGCAATTTATTTGGAATTAAATGCTCTTGCGGTTACCTTTGCCGTCCCAAAAAATTAAGGTTAGTAATGCCTACAATACAACAGTTAGTAAGAAAAGGCCGTGAGATCATCAGGGCAAAAAGTAAGTCAAGGGCTTTGGACGCCTGCCCGCAACGCCGTGGTGTTTGCACAAGGGTTTATACAACAACTCCTAAAAAGCCAAACTCAGCTTTACGTAAAGTGGCAAAGGTGCGTTTAACCAATAAAGTTGAAGTTATCGCCTACATTCCGGGTGAAGGCCACAACCTGCAGGAGCATTCAATCGTACTCATTCGTGGAGGTCGTGTAAAAGATTTACCGGGCGTACGTTACCACATTGTACGTGGCAGCCTTGATACTGCAGGCGTAAAAGACCGTAAACAAAGCCGTTCTAAATACGGTACCAAGAAAGAAAAAGCAAAAAAATAATAAATAATTCATCATTATAAGCGATGAGAAAAGCACAAGCAAAAAAATTACCCTTAGCGCCAGACGCTCGTTTTAGCGACAAGCTGGTTACGCGTTTCGTTAACAACCTTATGTGGCAGGGCAAGAAAAGTACTTCGATCACTATTTTCTACGATGCGGTTGACAAGGTTAGCAAAATAACCGGCGATAACGGTTACGAAGTTTGGAGAAAAGCATTGCAGAATGTAACACCTGCCGTAGAAGTACGCAGCCGCAGAATTGGTGGTGCCACTTTCCAGATACCTACTGAAGTGCGCGCAGACCGTAAAATTTCTTTAAGCATGAAATGGCTTATCCGTTACAGCCGTGAGCGCAATGGTAAAACAATGGCTGATAAGCTTGCTAATGAAATTATCGCGGCAAGCAAGGGTGAGGGTGCAGCTTTCAAGAAGAAAGAAGATACACACCGTATGGCAGAAGCTAATAAAGCTTTCTCTCACTTTAAAGTTTAGGAAAGAATCCCTATAATATAAAACCCCCGCAGTTGCGGGGTTTTTTGTTTCAACCTCCTTCCAGAGATCGCCAGATATTTTTGGTACAAACAAATCAACTCCGGTTAAGCACGGTTGCTCGCAATACCGGCATCAGCATATCATTTGGCATCAGCTATAATTTCAAATGCTGAGTTCCTGTACAGCTAAATATAAATGGGTGTGAGCAGGTAGTTTAAAAGTAAGCGTCATTGCGAACGCAGTGAAGCAATCTTTGGGTTGTAATTAATGAAAGGTGCGGTGATTGATACTCTTCACTGAGTTTCTTACATTCCCAATATTTATTTAAGAATAATACTGCTTCGTTCCTCGCAGTGACGTCATTACTATCACGAACGCCTCACCGCCCATTTCCACATTTCTTTCCAGGTTGGTTTTTTGCCATACATTAAAATGCCGGTACGATAAACCTTACCTGCAAACCATGTAGTAAAAATGAAACCTAAAATGAGCAGCCCCATGCTGGTTAATAATTGCCAAAGCGGCACAACATCGCCAACGCCATGCGCTATCCTTGCCATCATTACAATGGGTGAAAACAACGGAAACAAACTGCCAAAAACAGCCAAACCACTGGTAGGCTCATTTACAGCTTTCGTCATAATTACAATACCGAAAATGATGGGCATTGTAATAGGCAACATCAGGCTTTGTGCATCCTGCGGGTCTTCGTTCACCGCACTGCCCACACAGGCAAAAAGAGATGAGTATAATAAATAACCGCCGAGGAAATAGAAGATAAAGCAGCCAAGCAGCAGGGGAATATTCACATTTACATCTCCCAGTATTCCTGAATTTTTTAGCGTTTCTGCTGCCTGCATTGTTCCGTTTTGCATATTACTGTTATGCATCTGCGCAGCAAACTGTGGGAATATTAACGGTATCAGGAAGTTGATGCTGGTCATTAAAATTATCCAGATAAAAAATTGCACCAGCCCTACCGAGCCAATACCAATTATTTTACCCATCATCAATTGAAATGGCTTTACACTACTCACAATAACTTCTGCAATACGGTTTACTTTTTCTTCCATAACACCACGCATAACCATTGTGCCATAAATAAAAAGCACTATATAAATAAGAAAACCTGAAACATACCCAATTGCATAACTCACACCGGCTTCTTCGCCGGAATCATTTTTTCCCTGGATGGTTGAGAACTGAATATTGCCCTCTTTTTTTGCACTGTCTAATTGGGAAGGCGAAATATTCAATGCGAGCAAACGTTGCTGTTCAAGAGCGCCATTTATTTTGTCTTCAATTTTCCCGCGCGACATTAAACCGACTGATTTTTCTGTAACAACCGATACATCAACTTTATCTAAAACATTAGCATGGACAGGCACAATTGCATAACCATTGTATTTACCGGTTTCAACGTCTTGTTTTAATGTTCGTTCGTCTTCATTGTTAACAAACAGGAAGCTTATGTTGTTATCGCCTTCTATTCCATTTTTAAAAATTTGGGCTTTATCGGCAACGGCAATAGTATATTTTTCATCGCTGTTGACTGAAAAATAAATGATCAGTGCATAAAAACCAAAGAAGAGCAGGGGCAGCAAAATAGTAGTTAATAAAAATGTTTTTTTCTGTACACGCGTTAAAAATTCACGCTTTGCAATCAATAATATCTTATTCATGGTTAATCAGGCTTTAAAATTTATGCTTCAACTTTTTGAAAAGAACGGGTTACGGCCCTGGTATCTTCAACCAAACTTATAAATATGTCATTTAGTGATGGCAGTATCTCGTTGAAACCTTCCACGTTCAAATCCTTCTCAATAAAATATTTAAGTACATCATTACTTTTATAACCATCATTTATACGCACAATATATTTATTCGCTTTTTCTTTGTTAACAAGAAAAGCAGGGCTTTCCATTATAATTGCAGGCACACTGCTTAATTGCACATTGAATTTATGTTCTTTGAATTGTTGCTTTACATCGTGCACAGAGCCATCCAGTATCTTTTTGCCAAGATTTACCAATACAATATGATCGCATATTTCTTCTACCTGCTCCATCCTGTGTGTACTGAAAATAATCGTACTGCCTCTTTGCGCAAGGCCATAGATTTCATCCTTTATGAGGTTGGCATTTACAGGGTCAAGCCCACTGAAAGGTTCATCAAGAATGATAAGTTTGGGTTCATGTAACACAGTGGTAACAAACTGCAGTTTTTGGCTCATGCCTTTACTCAGGTCCTCCACTTTTTTGTTCCACCAGCTTTGCATTTCAAGCCTTTCAAACCAGAATTTTAGTTTTTGAATAGCGTCGTTCCTGCTTAAGCCCTTTAATTGCGCCAGGTAAAGTGCCTGTTCTCCGATCTTCATTTTTTTATACAGGCCGCGTTCTTCGGGCATGTAACCAATTTTTATGATGTCGGTAAGGGGATCAAACTTTTTTCCGTCCAAAACAATTTCGCCTTCATCAGGAAAAAATATGCCTGTTATCATACGCAGCAATGTTGTTTTACCTGCGCCATTGGGGCCAAGCAATCCAAAAATACTACCCTGTTTTATTTCAAAACTTATATCATCAACAGCTTTCTGAGTGGCAAAATATTTTTTTAGGTGGTGCAGTTCAAGAATGTTCATGTATGATTGAATTTTCGTTCCAAATGTAATGGTAAATTAATTGAACTAATGAACGGGAAGCTAAGCCATTTAATGTTCAATTTTCTTACAAAGCAATGCAGGAAAAATTCAACGGTAAATTTATTTGTGTTGAACGGCGACTTTTATCTTTTCCAGGATAGCTTCGGCAACACGTTCGCCATCCATTGCCGCGCTAACAATTCCACCGGCATACCCTGGGCCCTCGCCACAGGGATATAAATTTTCTATTTGTGGATGATTAAGAGATCTTTTATTGCGCGGAATCCGTACGGGTGAAGATGTACGACTTTCTGTTGCTACAACAACCGCTTCGTTTGTAAAATAACCCCGCATTTTTTTTCCAAAATTTTTAAAGGCCTGTTGCAAAGAGTTATAAATGAATGAGGGTAAGACTTCATTAAGCGAGGCACTCGTAATGCCAGGTAAATAACTGCATTCAGGCAGGTTAGCAGATAATTTTCCATTTGAAAAATCAACCATTCCCTGCGCCGGCGCAACAAATTTTCCACCGCCAATTGCATAAGCCTTTCGTTCTACAGATTGCTGGAAATACATTGCAAGCAATGGTAGCGGCATTGTTTTTCCGGGCTGATGGTAACTTTCATAATTCAAGAGGTCTTTTTCTTCAACCTGAACAACAATGCCGCTGTTGGCAAAAGGATTATTGCGTTTGCTTGGGCTCCATCCGTTAACAACCAATTCCTCCCTGTTTGTGGCAGCGGGTGCAATAATGCCGCCCGGGCACATGCAAAAGCTAAAAACTCCCTTACCATTTACTTGTTCAACCAAACTATAAGAAGCCGGCGGTAAATATTCTCCCCGATTTGTGCAATGGTATTGAATGGAATCTATAATAGTTTGTGGATGCTCTATTCTTACCCCGAGGGCAAAAGGCTTTCGTTCAATCAAAATACTTTTGTTGTATAACAGCAGAAAGATATCCCTTGCTGAATGGCCGGTTGCCAATATAATGTTCTCCGCTGTAAATTCATCGCCGTCAGCTGTAATAACTGATGTTATAAGCTGTTCTTGAATCTTCAAGTCAACCAGTTTCTTTTCAAACATAAACTCACCACCACAATCGAGAATTTGTTTGCGCATTGCAGTTATTATATGCGGCAATTTGTTGGTGCCTATGTGCGGATGCGACTGGTAAACGATGTTTTCTTCGGCGCCAAACTGAACAAACAGGTTTATGATGCGTTGGATATTGCCACGTTTATTGCTTCGCGTATATAGTTTTCCATCGCTGTACGTTCCGGCGCCTCCTTCGCCAAAACAGTAGTTGCTTTCAGGATTGATAGTGCCTTCTTTATTAAGCAGTGCGAGGTCTCTTCTCCTTGCTCTCACGTCTTTTCCTCTTTCAATAATAACAGGCTTAATACCGTGTTCAATTAATTTAAGCGCAGCAAACAAGCCTGCCGGCCCGGCGCCAATAATCAATACCGAGTGGCGCGCCTTGTGAACGCCGGGAAAGCGTATTTTATGTGTTGTGAAGCCTGTGTAAGGCTCACCAATAAATGCATTAAGCGTAATGTTTATCAAGGGTTGCTTACTTCTTGCATCTATGCTTTGTTTAATGATGTTATAACCTGTAATATTCGTTAGTTCAACGGAAAGGGCTTTGGCAATGAAATCTTTTACAGTATTAGCTTCCAGAGCTTCGTGCGGTAATAAACTTAGAGAAATTTTTTTTTGCATCTACTCCTAAGTTTTCAGTATATTAACACTTGTATTTTGAAATTATTACGATATTTGTATCTGAAACCTAAAATAAACGATGAAAATGCCAAATCAAATTAGCTTTAACAATCAAGAAATTTTTTTGGCATTGAGTTTGAAATATATTTACTTATAAATACGTAAGTAGTCAATTTTCTCATAAGCAGTTAGTTTTGGTTGCGGCCCCTGTTTCTACAGGGGCTTATTTTTTTTAGCAAACCTTCTAACCACCCACATAGAAAATAAACTTCCTGCAATACAACCACAGGCATCAGCAATCATGTCTGTATAATCGAAAGAACGATCTGAGGCAAAATATTTTTGAATAAATTCAACAAGCACACCATATATAACAAAAAAAGTGATGATTTTAATCAACAACATTTTATTGCATATCCCTTCTTTAATGAATGGGTAGGCAGTTAAAAAAACAAGCCCGGCAAACAAGCCAATATGCACCCATTTATCAAAAAAAATTTTATCTAAAAATGTTACTTCAGGTAGATCTTCACCCGGAAGAAAGAAAAGTATGTTTGCGATTATAAACCAGGTTATAACAGGGATAAAAAGACTTGATTTTAATTTCATTGCCCGCAAAAATATAATAAAACCGTTGCACGGGAATTACTGAAATTTCTTCTTCAATTTCATGTTTATGATAGAACTGTAATTACGCGAATGAGGCTTTGTTTATATTTTCCCCATAACATAAATTGCCGTAGCCGTTGGCGCAGGACTGCCACCTTCTTTTTCCAGGCTGATAGCAAAGGCTTGTGCGTTAGCAATCTTTTCCATTTTACATAAGCCTACGCAATTGTTTATTATACCAGCGCTAACCGGTTTGCCATCAACAATCGCCCATAGCTGGTATTGCTTTCCTGAAGGCGTTTGTTGCATTCCTTTCATGTAGAGATAAACCTCCCTGGATTTTTTATTCCATAATACTGTAGCAATATTTTGTTCTTTACCTGGCAGGCCTTTCATTTCAACCCGCATCATGGTTGTATCCTGGAACATTTCAAGTGACTGTTGATAAGATGTGTTGTTTGCCTGTAGTGTATTTCTTTCCGTTAAAAGCGCCTGGTATTGTTCTTTTGATTTTTTATAACCGGAGTAAAAATAAAAATTGAACATCGTACTTATTGCGAGCAGAATAACACAAGCAGCAGCAAGGTACTTCCATATAGTGCTTGCTGAAGAATGTTTCTCCCTTGCTATTGGTGCAATAATTGTTTTCGATCTTTCTTTAGAAAAGAATTCCTTTTCCAAAGCTGTTTTAATAAACGCTGGAGGTTGTATTTGCTCCTCTGTTAAAACACCTTCAAAAGTTTTTTCAAAGTTTGTGATGGCTTGATTCAACTCCGGATATTCTTTGCGCAGGCTTTGTAATTCATCACTTTCTTCTGCACTTGCAAGACCAAGCACATATTGTTCAATGATACCACTTTGTATGTATGCCCTAATATCCATTTATTGCTTTAACAGACCTTTTAATTGAATAAGTGCAGTGCGCAATCTTGTTTTAACAGTGCCCAACGGCATGCTTAAAATTTTGGAAATTTCATCCTGAGTATATCCCTGGAAATAAGCCAGCTCTATCAGCTCCTTGTATTCATTTTTAAGGCTGCTGACTATTTTGCGCAAACCTATTTTGTCGGTTTCAATATCTGTTCCCCCCGCTGCCTCATATACGTTTTCCGTAAGTTCGCGGTTTTGCTTTTGTATATTATAACCTTTGCTTCTCAAGGCGTCTATACTGGCATTGCGGCTAATATTAACCATCCATGTAAAAAGGCGGCCCTTTTCGGCGTCATACTGATCTATTTGCCTCCATATTTTTATAAATACTTCCTGCAGCACATCATTTGCCAACTCCTTATCCTTAAGAATTGAAGTAATAATATTGTACAAAGCGCCTGAATAATTATCATACAAATAATTAAAGGCAGCTTGAGTACGCTGTTTTAATAGGTGTACTAATTCGTTTTCACTATAGGTTTGCGTTTGAGGCATTATTCGGAGTGCTTTTTAAGCAACCAGTTGTTCGTAAGCTTCAGCGCTTAATAAATTATCCATTTCTTCGGGATTGATTACTTCTATTTTTACCATCCAGCCTTTATTGTAAGGATCAGAATTTACCAATTCAGGATTATTGCCAAGGGCACTATTTACTTCAAGTATTTTTGCTTCAACCGGCAGAAATAAATCGCTTACAGTTTTCACAGCTTCAACTGTACCAAAAACATCTTCAGCATTAAGTGTTTTGCCTATGGTTGGTATATCAACAAAAACAATGTCGCCTAATTCACTTTGTGCATATTCAGTTATACCAACTAATGCAATTTTATCGTCAATCATTTTAACCCATTCGTGATCTTTAGTATATTTTAATTCAGATGGAAAATTCATAGCGGTAATTTTGAACACAAATATTAATTAAAAACTTTTAGTAACCAATCTTAATTCAGCATACGCATTTTCATACGCACATTTGTTAATGGCCTGTCATTACTGTCTTTTTCAACGCCAGCAATCTTATCAATTACATCAAGGCCTTTCACCACTTCGCCAAATACGGTATAATTCTGATCAAGAAAGGGTGTGCCGCCAATTGTTTTATAGATTTTCCTTGTTGCATCATTATAATAAAACCCAACATTTCCACCCTGGCGAATATTACATTCAACCTGGTTTAACAAGTTATCATCAGCCGGTTTACCTTCAACAATATAAAACTGGCAATTGCTGCTTGCTTTCTCAGGATTATCTGTTCGCGCCATTGCCAACGCACCTTTTTTATGATAAAGGCTTTTATTAAATTCTGCGGGAATCATGTTCCCCGCCGCTTCGCCATTACCCAACATTGCGCCGCTGTCAGCATATTTACTTTGCGGGTCTCCGCCTTGTATCATGAAGCCTTGTATTACACGATGAAATAAAAGACTGTCATAAAATCCTTCTTTCACAAGCTTAATAAAATTATCACGGTGAAATGGTGTAGAATCATACAACTTTACAACCATTGTTCCGTAATCGCTTTTTATTTCTACCAATCTTGCTGTTGCTACTACAGCTTTTTTTACAGTTGTTGCCTGTTTTGCTGCCGGTTTGGCCTGAGCAAAAGATGCCGTAACCAATCCGAAACATAAAACAATTAATCCTACTCTTCTCATAAGTGTATTTTAAAAATCCTGTTGTTCGAAATAGAATAAAATATGATCTTTTAAAAAATTCTCCTGCTCATGCAGTAACATAGCCTTGTGTTCTTTTAATTGCTTAAAATGCGGCCAGCCGTCTTTATCATTTCCTTCGAATTCATAATAACCACCCGGGCTTAGAATGGTGCAGATGGCCACATGCATCAGGTCTTGTTTTTGTTCCTTTGTAATTTTCTGTTTAATAAAACCGGTTTCCTGCATACCGATTAAAAACAATATCGCTTCCAAATCAGGTTTCTTGCCAAAACGTTCAGCGAGTTTTGCCTCCAGGCTCCACCAGCGTTGCTGCAAATCATCTCCTGCAATCATAGCGGGCAAAGGTAGGGGTGTTGATGCAAAGGTTATATTTGCGCGAAATTTTAAGGTTTATGTTACAGGTGAATGTGCTGCGCCAGAAAACCGGATGGGTAAAAGAGCGGCTTGCAATTAAAAATTTTAAGCAACCCGGCTTGGTTGATGAAATAATTGCTTTGGATGATGAGCGTAAAAAATTGCAGGCAGAATTTGATACTGCACAGGCTAAAATAAACGCATCCAGCAAGAATATCGGTAAGTTGATGGCGGCCGGCAATAAAGACGAAGCGGAGCAATTGAAAGCCGATGTGGCCGCCTGGAAAGCATCACTTGAACCAATAAAAAAGCAAGCCTCTGAAACAGAAAAAAAATTAGAAGACGCAATTGTATTATTGCCAAACCTCCCTTCAGAAAAAGTACCAAAAGGTATTTCTGCTGACGATAATGAAGTGGTTCGCGAAACTGAAAAGCCTTCATTAAGTTCAAACGCTTTACCACACTGGGAACTTACCAAAAAATATAAGCTGATTGATTTTGACCTTGGCACAAAAATAACCGGTAGCGGCTTTCCTGTTTATACAGGCAAGGGCGCAAAACTGCAGCGTTCTTTAATTCAATATTTTTTAGATTATAATATAGCCGCAGGCTATCAGGAAATCATTCCACCATTTATGGTAAATGAAGACAGTGCTTTTGGAACCGGCCAGTTGCCCGATAAAGAAGGCCAGATGTATTTTGTTAATGAAGATACATTTTATCTCATTCCTACATCAGAAGTGCCCTTAACCAATATTTATCGCGATGTTATTGTAAAGCAGGAAGAATTGCCCATAAAAATGACTGCTTATTCTCCATGCTTCAGGCGGGAAGCCGGCAGCTATGGTAAAGATGTGCGTGGCCTGAACAGGTTACACCAGTTTGAGAAAGTAGAGATCGTTCAAATTGTTGAAGCTGATAAAAGTTACGCCGCCATTGAAGAAATGCTGAATCATGTTGAAAGGTTACTGCAATCACTAAAACTGCCTTATCGCATATTAAAATTATGTGGGGGCGATATGAGCTTTACAAGTGCGCTCACTTACGACTTTGAAGTATATAGCGCCGCACAACAACGCTGGCTTGAGGTAAGCAGCGTAAGTAATTTTGAAAGTTACCAGGCCAATCGTTTAAAATGCCGTTATAAAGATGAAAGTGGCAAAAATCAGTTGGTGCATACACTCAATGGAAGCTCACTTGCATTGCCAAGAATTACGGCTGCATTGCTGGAAAATAATCAAACTGAAAATGGTATTCAGTTACCTGAAATATTGCACAAATATTTTGGTGATGTGATGGTGGATTAATGTAATCGTCAAGCGTTAATCGTGAATTTTAGGTATTTGATTAATGTATTGCACATACTTTTGATGCGTTAACTATTGGTCAAGACGCCGTATAAGTTTTACTATAGCCTGATACCTGCAGGGTTCTTTACCCGCAAGCTGTAACCGAATCCACAGCTTTTAAAGCCTTTGCTTCATAGCTTCATACAAAATTATACCGGCGGCAACCGATACATTCAGCGAATTAAACCCGCCTTTCATTGGTATGGAAAAATGCACATCAGCAGCTTTGGTTAAATATGATTGAACACCTTTCTCTTCATTACCCATAATAATACAGCAAGGCTCAGTAAGCCTGAGGTTAAACAGTTCGTGTTTAGCATTCATGTCGCTGGTAAAAACCTTAATGCCGTTTAAGTGCAGGTCGTCAACAGCTTTCAGCAAGCTGTTTACACGGCAGATATTTAATTTTTCCAATGCGCCGGCACTGCTTTTCACAGCATCTTCATTTAGCGCACCAACACCTTTATCCGGAATAATAATGGCATGCGCACCGCAACAAACGGCGCTGCGCGCAATAGCGCCGATGTTCCGCACATCCGTAACACCATCAAGCATTAGCAATAATGCAGGTTCGCCTTTATCGTTTATCCAGTCAATTACAGATTGCAAATCCTGGTATGTTATTGCAGAACGAAACGCAATTACACCCTGGTGATTGATGTTGGTCAAACTGTTTAGTTTTTCATTCGGCACATATTGAATGGGAATATTTTGTTCTTTGGCAAGCTTTCTTATTTCGTTAATTACATCGCCCGAAGCATTTTTAAACACTAAAATTTTATCTACGCCTGATTGTTGCTGTAAAGCTTCCGTTACAGGATTTCTGCCAACAATGATATTTTTCTTTGATTGAAACATGCAATGCGCAAGTTAACACGATGTATTATATAGTTTACCAGGCTTAAAAACTATATCTTAAAAGCTGCATGAGTTTTGTTATCAGGTTATGGCCATGAAACCTGAGCTGAATAATGAGATGGTGTTGCAGGGAGTGACACAACCGTGATGAGTAAGCTTGATTTGCTGATAACAAAAAAATTGAAACCTGATTTAAATTCGTTTCATGAAATATATAGTTTGCTTTGTTCTTGTTGTTTGTATTAGCTGCGCTAAAAGACCTTATGCATCAACCAATAAAGTTTACAAGCAGCAGGCAAAAGACTTTTCTGCCATCCTGAAAATATATCCATTAGCGGATTCACTAAGCAGTAAAGATTTTGTCGGCACCATAAATTTTAATTTGCGCAAACCCAATTTTGTTATCATACATCATACGGCACAAAACAGTTGTGACCAAACACTGAAAACTTTTACCATACAAAGCACACAGGTTAGTGCGCATTATGTAATCTGTAAAGATGGCACAATACACCACATGCTGAATGATTATCTGCGCGCCTGGCATGCCGGCGTAAGCCGCTGGGGAAATGATGCTGATATAAACAGCAGCAGTATTGGCATTGAGCTTGACAACAACGGCTTTGAATTTTTTACCGATGCACAACTACACAGCTTGCTGCGCCTGCTTTCTGCACTTAAAAAGCAATACAATATTCCAACCGCAAATTTTATTGGCCATGGCGATATAGCACCTGTGCGTAAGAACGATCCTAACTTTCGCTTTCCCTGGAAAATGCTTGCCGACAGCGGCTATAGTTATTGGTTTGACGATACGACCAACTTGCTGTTACCGCAAACATTTAATGACATACAAGCTTTGCGCATTATTGGTTATGATATAAGAGATACAACTGCTGCCATAGTTGCCTTTAAACGTCACTGGCTGCAGGATACCTTGCCGGGATTGGATTCTGCTCAATACAAAGTGTTGTTTAATGTGATGAAGAAATATCAATAGAACCTGGGAGCTGTTTGAGTTGTTTCGTTGAAATGGATTAGCAGGATATCAGTCAAACGCTTTTTAACGCTGCGCTGTTAGTGCTTCGCTTTTAAAACAAATAAACATCGCCTGCAATTTATCTTTGCATGATGAGCAAGAGCAATGGCATGGCAGGTGAAAAAAGAAGTTTATCGTTTAATACAAGAGGAAAACCAACATTCAAAGAGAAGTTTGATGCTTTAGGCAATCTTCCAAGATTTTTTAAACTTGTCTGGCAAACACATAAAGGCTACACCATTCTTGACGGCTTATTAAGATTAGTGCGTTCTGCCATGCCGGTTGCTATTTTATATGTTGGCAAATTAATTATTGATGAAGTTGTCGTTATTAGCCGAACACACAAAGCCGATCATACATTTTTGTGGGAGCTTGTAACTGCTGAATTTGCTTTGGCTATTTTGTCTGATGCTCTGGGCCGGGCAACCGCGCTTGTTGACAGCTTGCTTGGCGACCTTTTCAGCAATCATACGTCCATAAAAATAATGCAACATGCGGCAACATTAGACCTTGATCAATTTGAAGATTCTGAATTTTATGATAAACTGGAACGTGCAAGGCAGCAAACAATCGGGCGAACTGTATTGCTGTCACAGGTATTTGCACAGGTGCAGGATTTAATAACGATGGGCTTTTTAGCTGCCGGCTTAATGGCATTCAATCCCTGGCTGATTTTGTTATTATTGATTGCCATTGTTCCTGCGTTTTTGGGTGAATCTTATTTCAATGACAGAACGTATGCATTAACGCGCGGGCAAACGCCTGAACGCCGCGAACTTGATTACCTCCGCTACATCGGCGCCAGTGATGAAACAGCCAAAGAAGTAAAACTTTTTAATCTTTCCGGTTTTATAATTAATCGCTTTAAAACACTCAGCAATAAATTTTATAATGATAACAGGAAGCTTTCTGTTAAACGCGCCTCATGGGGAACTTTGTTTGCGCTTATTGGCAGTGCCGGTTATTATATCGCTTATGTTACTATCATTTTACAAACCATCAGCGGCGTTATAACCATTGGCACGCTTACATTTCTTGCGGGTTCATTCAGGCAGCTAAGAAGTTTGCTTGAAAATATTTTGTCACGTTTTACATCTGTATCCCAGGGCGCTATTTACCTGCATGATTTTTTTGACTTTTTTGAAATACAGCCTAACATTATTACGCCAAAGCAACCAATGCCTTTTCCTGATCCTATAAAAGAAGGTTTTGTTTTTGAGAATGTAGGTTTCAAATATCATAACAGCGATAATTGGGCTAACAGGCATTTGAATTTTACATTATATGCAGGCGAAAAGTTGGCATTGGTTGGCGAGAACGGCGCCGGTAAAACAACATTGGTAAAATTACTTGCGCGATTGTATGAACCAACCGAAGGCAGGATATTACTAGATGGGGTTGATCTTCGCAATTACAACTTGTTTGAGTTACGGCGCAACATCGGTATTATCTTCCAGGATTACCTGCGTTATCAAATGAGTTTTGCGCAAAATATTGCAGTGGGCAATATTGATGAATTGAATAACCGCGAACTGATTGAACGAGCTGCTGAAAAAAGTTTGGCAAGCCTGCTGGTAAAAAAATTGCCGAATCAGTATGACCAGGCCTTAGGCAGAAGATTTAATAATGGCATTGAATTAAGCGGCGGCGAGTGGCAGAAGGTTGCCTTGGCAAGGGCTTATATGAAAGAAGCGCAATTATTAATACTTGATGAACCTACAAGCGCTTTGGACGCACGTGCGGAGTATGAGGTTTTTCAACGCTTTGCTGAACTAACCAAGGGAAAAACGGCAGTGCTTATATCGCATCGCTTTTCAACCGTACGCATGGCAAACAGAATTCTTGTTTTGGATAAAGGGCAATTATTAGAGATAGGAACACATGAAGAATTGCTTGCCCTGAACGGCAGGTATGCTGAGTTATTTCAATTACAGGCACAAGGTTACAGGTAAAGCGATTCTTAGATTGGGTTTATAAAATTTGATTAAACTCTAATCGTTCATTATCCGGACCGAGTATATTAAAATATTTGCAACCGTTTTTCCAGAACTGAAGAAACACAGGCCCGGGTTCAATAACATTATATCCAGCTTCTTTTAAAACAAAAAATGTTTTATCAATATCATCCACATCGAAAGCAACATGATCTACGTGCCCATCTTTTCTTGCAACAATCGCAGCAAGCTCTTTTTGTGGCATCTGGTATAATTCAATAATTATATTGCCTTGCTTCATCATAATGCAAATACCTTTCTCACCTTCGTGAATAAAATCTGCCTGCATTACATTTTCAAACCCCAGGTTTGTATAGAATGTTTCCGAGACTTTTATGTTAATTACTGGTATACCAACGTGCTGAATTTTGTTAAGAGAAAGATCAACTTTTTTCATCTTATAAAATTATGGATGAAGTATATTAAAACTGAAAATAAAAATTCTTCAGCTGAAATAACATCAATATAAAAAGCATTGTATAACTGCTATTCAAACTATTTTTTGTTCTATTGCTTTTGCAACAGCTTCTGTACCTGATTTTACATGAAGTTTTTCATAAATATGGGTGATGTGGGAATTAACAGTTGAATAGGAAACATTGCATTTATCCGCGATCATTTTATAACTAAGCCCCTGTACCAACATAGAAAGTATCTCATGCTCACGGTCAGTAAGATGGAAATCGGTGACTGATTTTTTATTCCTGTTGTTGAATAACTGCAATACCTGTCGTGCAACAGTTGGTGTCATAGGCGCTCCTCCTGAAAAAACTTCATTGATTGCATCAATTAATTTAGCCGGCGGTGTTTTTTTCAGGATATAGCCATCTGCCCCGGCACAGATCGAAGCAAAAATTTTATCATCATCTTCAAATACGGTTTGCATAAGAATTTTTACATCGGGGAACTGTTTTTTTATCAACTGCAAACCTTCAATACCATTTACATTTGGCATGTCAATATCCATGAGTACTACGTCAGGAATATTTTTTACAATATCATGAATCACATGGCTGCAATCTTCAAATGCTCCTGTGCATTCCATTCCCGGTGTGGAATTTAAAAGCATTTCAAGTAATTCTCTTCGTGGTTTGTTATCATCGAACACAGCTACTTTTATCATGTTGCAAAATTCCATTTGGCAAGCATTTAATGCAATAGTTGAATATAATGATTTTAAACGGCAAACCGCAGGTATAATATGGTTCCTTCACTACTGTCTGAATCAATCTTTATTTCGCCGCCTAATTCCTCCGCCCGTTTTTTCATATTTCTTATTCCATTGCCCGACAAAGTTTTTCCAAGGTCGCCGGCAGCACCTGAGTCGAATCCTTTTCCATCATCTTTCACCCGCAATACAAATTCCTTATTGCTTTGTCTGCTGATATCAACAGAAACATTTTTGCATGCAGAATACTTTGCAGTATTATTTACTGCCTCTTTAAAAATGAGGTATAAATTTTTTCGCTGCTCCATACCAAGCTGAGTATTCATTACATCTTCACTTACATTAAATTGAATATTGATATTACATGGTTCTAATCTTTCAATGGCAAAGGCCCGCATCCTGTTCACCACATTATCGAATCGGTCGTTTCTTGTATTGATGGCCCATACAATATCGCTCAACGCTTCCATCATGCTGTCTGTATTACTGCTTACCTGTTGAAGCAGCTTCTGAACTTCAGTATTATAACCGTTTAATTTGCTTTGAATTATTGTGCTTGAAAGCGAAATGCTACTTAGCGTACTGCCGATTTCATCGTGCAGGTCGCTGGCAATCCTGTTGCGAACCGACTGAAGCTGCAGCATTTGATTCAGCCGGTACCTGTACAGTATATAAATGCCGGCTGCAATAAGCGTAGAAACCGTGATTCTGAACCACCATGTATTATACCAGGCGGGATTAATTGTGAACTTCATTGAAGTTGCTGCTTTATTCCACATGCCTGTATAATTTGCTGCCCGTACTTTGAACGTGTATTCACCAGGTGATAAATTATTATAGCTTGTGTATTGCCTGTTTCCGGATTTGATCCAATTTTTATCCGCCCCTTGCAGCATATATGCATATTGATTATCGTTGCTGCGATAATAACTAAGTACTGCAAAGTCGAATGTGACTGAGTTCTGGTCATGCGGCACGTTTAATACGGTTTGGGTTATGGGAAATTCTTTGCCAAAAATTTTGAAACTGGTGATCACCACCTGCGGTGGAGAAAAACTTACGTTCATTGAATCAGGAGAAAAAATATTGAATCCTGTCCGTCCTCCGAAACAGAATCTTCCATCGGTGGTAACGGCAATTGCATTTGTATTGAATTCAAAATTCTGAATGCCATCCCGCGGCGTATAATTACGCACTGAATGATCTGTTTTATTAAAACGGCAAAGTCCTGCGTTTGTGCCCAGCCATAGAAATCCTTTATGATCTTCAAGGATTGTATAGATTGAATTATTGGGTAAGCCGTTACCTGTTGTAAAGGCGGTAAACGTTTTTTTAGAAACATCAAAATGATTCAACCCGCCGCTGTTTGTTCCGATCCATACATCATTATTGCCGGAAAAATAGATAGACCGCACCTCGCTGTCACTTACGGATCCGACGCCGCCATGAACATATTTCCTTACATGGTCCGTTTTATAATCATATACATATAAACCATCAACAGAGCCGATCCAGATATTTCCATCAGGCGCCTCAGTTAGTGCGAAACATGCACCGGTTCGTACCGAGTTCTGTTCGCCCCCTTCGGGGAATTGATATACTACATTCAATTTTACTTTAAAATCATTTTTTCCCAGGTCGTCCAGGTTTGTGATGCGCAAAAGTCCTTCGTTTGTGCCAACCCAAAGTACATGATGTGAATCGTATAGCAGGCATCTCAGGTTGCTGAACGATAATTCAGGATGATCTCCCGGCTGGAGAATATTGGTAAGCCGCTTCGTTTTGTTATTCAAAGCATAGATACCCTCAATACCCCAGCTCCCAATAAAAATATTTCCCTTTTCATCGCCGGTAATTGCACTAATTGATATATCATTCCATACCGGTTTTCCGTCAACCGGAGAAATAACGTTAGTGAATTTCCCCGTACTAAGCTCAAAATTGTATACACCATGGAGTGATCCGATGAGCAGGTTATCCTTATCGCGGGCAAAAATTGCACGCACATTATTACAATCGTTACAAAGGCCGCTGCTTTTTGCGGTTGCAGGCATATATGTTTTGATTTTTTGATTATTTACTTCGAGTTTAATGAGTCCCGCTTCGGTTTGCATCCATATTATATTTTCATTGTCAACCACTACCCAGGCAACGGTATTGGTAAGTTCGTTCGAATTTTGTTTTTCATACTGAAAATGTTGCATCGAGTAAGTGCACCGGTCAAACATAAAGAGGCCGGCATTCGACGTGCCAATAAGAAGGAGGTTTTTATAGTTTTTTAAATTGGTTATTATCAAGGCATCCGCATTTTTTATGTTTGTATATTTTTTAAGATCCACTGTAGTTACTGACGCGGTTTCCAGGTCGGCTTCGTACAGAATTGCATCCGGAGCTGATACGAACAGGTATCGATCCATTATGATCTCTGGGAAGGCTGTAACCGTTGAATTTTGAGGAAAAGCACAGAACTTTTCAGGTGAGGTTGATTTATCATTCAGTTTCCAGATAGCGCTGTCTAACAATAAGAATGTCGGTCCCGTAGCGCGTGAAAAAATAAAGACAGGTCTTGTTCTTATCCGATTGTTGGATTTAGGTAACCCGATATCAACGAATTTTTTTTGTTTTATATTGAACCGGAAAAGCCGGTCGTGCGTTGCCAACCAGCATATACCTGTGCCAGGGAAAAAGTCAATGTTCCTTACACCTATCAACTCAGGCGGAAACAAAAAGCTTTCCCTGTTTTTTTTGGACACATCGATCCAAATAAGTGAGTCACCGTTAATTCCCCATTTGTATGCTGTTCCATTCTTATCTTTTCCGAACTTGTATATAATTGTTTGGCGATATTCTTTGGTGAATGAATCGGAAGCGAACTCTTTGAAGCCATAATGAACAAATGAATTCCGGTCGTAGGCTTTCTTACTAAAATTCACTCCGTCATAACGCGTCCATTTATTATCAATGCTGAGGAAATAACGATACCCAACCGAGTCTTTTGCAATGCTAAGGAGCATATTGGAAGGAAGCCCGTTTTCTTGTGTATAAAGTGTAGCGGTGATATTCAATTCGGCGGGACCAGGACATTGCGCACATGTATGGAATACCTGGCAACATAAGCATATGGCAATAGCAGTTAATCGTAGAGTAAGGCAGTGCATTTTCAATTCAGGCTAAAAACTGTTAAGTTAAGTTATTAAATCTACCTGACTATTTTTATCATTGAATTCAATGATAAAATAAAATATTGAACATTTATATAAACTCAATTCATTGCTTTCAACTATTGATATAGTCCTTACATGATATTAGTTTTGTTTGCCAAACATTTCTGTTCACTTTATGCCAACATATATGAAAACTGTAACCACCACAACAAAAGAGATTAAAGCAGTCTATCAGCTTAGCAGGTTTAATAAAATCTCCATTTTACCGAAGGGTTTTCTTAGCGGTATCTTGCTGATGATCCTCCTTGCAGCAACTGCCAACTTCGCATCAGCACAGGTAAATACATACACTTATTATTTTGATGGTGACGGTGATGGTTATGGAAAAACGAGTAGGTCAATAACATGGAATAATCCCACACCACCTTCCGGTTATGCAGCGCTTGGTGGCGACTGTCTCGACGATAACGCTTCGGTACATCCCGGTGCAACAGAAATATGCGGCAACGGAATTGATGACAACTGTAATGGCCAGGTAGATGAAAACTGTGGCTGCTATGTATACCAGGATCTGGATAGAGATGGTTATGGTAAGGCAAGTACTGCAATACAAGTTGCTTGTGGCGATGGATTTCAAGATTATGTACGTCTTAGTGGTGATTGCAACGATGGTGATGCATCAATACACCCGGGTGCAACAGAAATATGCGGTGATGGAATTGATAATAACTGTAGCGGGGACATTGATGAAGGGTGCAGTATAAGCGGCACTTACTTTTTTGACGGCGACGGAGATGGATATGGAAATACCTATTCACCAATTGCGTCTACCGATCCTGAGCCACCTGCCGGTTTTGCAAAGCTCAATGGTGATTGCAATGATGGAGATGCAACAGTACACCCGGGTGCAACAGAAATATGCGGTGATGGCATTGATAATAATTGCGACGGGCAAATTGATGAAGGTTGTATTGTAATCTCCTTTTACTATTTTGACGGTGATGGTGATGGATATGGAAAACCAGGTGCAATTACGTCTACCGATCCTGCGCCACCAGCCGGTTATGTAAGGCTGGGTGGTGATTGCAATGATGTAAATACAACAGTATATCCGGGTGCACCAGAAATATGCGGTGATCACCTTGACAATAATTGTGACGGGATAATTGATGACGGGTGCCCTGTAATCTTCACTTATTATTTTGACGGTGATGGTGATGGTTATGGAAAAACAAATTCACCAATTACATCTACCGATCCTACACCACCTGCCGGTTATGCAAAGCTGGATGGTGATTGCAATGATGGTAATGCATCAGTACACCCGGGTGCAACAGAAATATGCGGTGATGGAATTGATAATAATTGTAATGGCCAGGTAGACGAAGACTGTCCCTGCTTTGTATACCAGGATTTGGATGGAGATGGCTATGGTAAAACAAGTACCGCAACACAAGTTACTTGTGGCGAGGGCATTCCAGGTTATGTGGGTCTTAGTGGTGATTGTAATGACGGAGATCCTTCAATTCATCCAGGTGCAACAGAAATATGTGGTGACGGTATTGACAATAATTGTGATGGACAAATAGATGAAGGCTGTTCTTGCTATTCATACGTAGATGCCGACGGAGATGGTTATGGAAACCCGGCTACCGCAACACCCGTTCCATGCGGCGAAGGTATTCCAGGTCAGGTAGGTATAGGTGGTGATTGCAACGATGCAAATCCTGCAGTACATCCGGGTGCAACAGAAATATGCGGTGATGGTATAGACAATAATTGTGATGGACAAATAGATGAAGGCTGTTCTTGCTATTCATACGTGGATGCCGACGGAGATGGTTATGGCAACCCGGCCACAGCAACACCCGTTCCATGCGGCGAAGGTATTCCAGGTCAGGTAGGTATAGGTGGTGATTGCAATGATGCAAATCCATCAATACATCCGGGCGCAACAGAAATATGCGGCAATGGAATTGATGATAACTGTAATGGCCAGATAGATGAAGGCTGTCCATGTTTTGTATACCGGGACATAGATGGAGATGGTTATGGCGAGACAGGTATGGCACAACAAGTTCCCTGCGGCCAGGGCATCCCGGGTTATGTGGGTCTTAGTGGCGATTGTAATGATGCAGATCCTTTAATTCATCCGGGTGCAACAGAAATTTGTGGTGATGGTATTGACAATGATTGTAATGGACAAACAGATGAAGGGTGTGCAGCAACATATACTTATTATGGAGATTTTGATGGTGATGGTTATGGTAAAACAGGTAACAGTATTACAAACAGTAGTCCTACACCACCTACTGGTTACGTTAGTGTTGGCGGTGACTGCAACGATGGTAATGCATCAATACACCCGGGGGCAACAGAAATATGTGGTGATGGCATTGATAACAATTGTGACGGGCAGACTGATGAAGGTTGTACTGTTACCACTTCATACCATCTTACTACCACTTCTACAGGGCATGGAACTATTGGTACCAAAATGACTTTTGTAGCAGATGCGGGTTATCACATAGCTGACATACAAATAGATGGTTCATCTGCGGGCGCAATTACAAGTTATACTTTCAATACGCTGACTGCAAACCATACGGTGAATGCAATATTTGCGCTAAATACTTATACGATAACTGCAACCGCAGCAACAAACGGCACACTTAGCCCTGCCGGTGCTACTACAGTAAATTATGGAGGCAGTTTAACATATACAATCACACCTAAAACAGGTTATCATACAACGCAGGTAACCGTTGACGGTACACCGGTTGGTGCAGTTAACAGCTATACATTTTCAAACGTAACACGCAGCCATACTATCAAAGCAACTTTTGTTATCAATACCTATACTATTGTTTCCAGTGCAGGGAATAATGGCACTATTACGCCAAACGGTTCAGTAAATGTTAACTATGGCGGCAGTAAGAAATATACCATCAAGAACAACACCGGCTATCATATTGTTGATGTACTGGTTGATGGTGTTTCGGTTGGGGCTGTTAAGACATATACATTTTCAGCTTTAAATGCTAACCATACTATCAGCGCTTCATTTGCTTCCAATGCTACAAATAATAGTATAGTTGCTGCAAAACAATTGAATGAAACTGCACTAAGCTTATCCGCAAAACCTAATCCTTTTAAGAACGATCTTACGGTAATGTTTACCGTTGCCAAAAAAGGCAAATATGATCTTACTATATCCGATATGTCAGGCAGAGTTTTGAGTAAACAAAAACTGGATGCTTCAGCGGGTTCTAACATGGCTAATCTGAATATTACACGTTATACGGGAGGCAGCTATTTTATAACACTTACCGGAGATTCAAAAACGAAAACAGTCAAGGTTATAAAAGCACAATAAAAAAATGGTTGCATAAAAGCCGTTGCCTTAAGGGTGGCGGCTTTTTTTATTTTAACCGAACTGACTGCTGCCTCGTGAATCATTGGATTCAATGACAGGATAAGCTGTTAATTCAGTTACACAAACCCGATTCATTGCTTTCAACTATTGACAAGGCTTTTATGTAAAAATAGTTTTGTAACAGAATACTTTTCTTCACCTCATACCGAAACAACATGAAAGTTATAACCAGTTTGATGCACCAGATTGAAGCGTTCTGCCTTCATAAATTTTTTCTTTTTACGAAGAACTTTTTTATGCCTTTTACGCTTTTGCTATTCTGCATATTGGCCATGAGTACAGTGGCATCAGCTCAAAATGAAACTTATACTTACTATTCAGATAGTGATGGTGATGGTTTTGGAACAGATGCTTTTATTACTTCAACAAGTGCTACTCCTCCGACAGGATATGCATGGAGAAATGGCGATTGCAATGACAATGATGCTTCAATAAATCCGTATGCGCCCGAAATACCTGGTAATGATGTTGACGAAAACTGCGACGGACGACTGGATGAACCTACCTGCTTAATTTATTATGATAATGATAAGGATGGGTATGGCGATCCGGCTACCCAGATATCAGCTCCTTGCGATGTAGATCTTAGAGGCACCGGTTATATACATCAGGGCGGTGATTGTAATGATAATAATCGTAATGTTAATCCCGGTGCAACTGAAATTTGCGGCAATGGTATTGACGATAACTGCGATGGTGTGGTTGATAATTGTGAGGCCATTTATTACCTGGACGGTGACGGCGATGGTTACGGACAAACAGACGTTTATACAACTTCAACGGGTTCTGTTCCTCCTGAAGGTTATGCGGCGCTTGCCGGTGATTGCGATGACAATGATCCATCAGTTCATCCGGGGGCGGTGGAAATTTTTGGCAACGGTATTGATGATAACTGCGACGGAGCGATCGATAATTATGTTTTCACTTATTATATCGATAATGATGGTGATGGCTATGGGGATGCAGGGAATCCAACAACTTCATATGATGTTACACCGCCACCGGGTTATATTAGCCAGGGTGGTGATTGTAATGACAATGATCCATCTATCCATCCCGGTGCAACAGAAATCTGTGGTAACCATATTGATGACAACTGCGATGGTGTTGTAGATGACGGATGTCCTGCTTACACTTATTATATCGATAATGATGAAGATGGCTACGGAGGAGATTATTTTATAACTATAACCGATGCCGTACCGCCTGCGGGTTATACAACCATCAGTGGTGATTGTGCTGATTACGACAATTTCAAACACCCGGGTGCCACCGAAATCTGTAATGGCGTAGATGATAACTGTAATGGAGTTGTGGATGAGGGATGCCTAAAAGAACAACTTCCTGACTTTACCAAAACTGACATTTACGGCGTGTCGCACCATTTATATGGAGACCTTACTGACGGCAAGGCGGTTGTTATTGAGTTCTCAACAGGATGGTGCCCGTTTACGCAAATTGCAGAACCGCAAATGACCAGTGTTTATGATGATATTTGCCAGGGACAAGGCAATATTAAACTTTACGATATTGTATTTGAAAACGAAGTGCAGGGCTTTGAATCTGATGTTGCGTTCGGTGTAAAGTATGCGAACATTCACAACGCCATTTACCCGATCATTACAAACAGCAAGGATGTTTTCAACCAGTTTTCCTATGCATATTCAATAGATTTAATTCCTACATTTTTAGTAATACTTCCGGATGCAAATGACCCCGCAAAGAGCGCTGTTTATGTAATTGTAGGTGCAATTGAAAACTTGAAGGACAGCATTGAAAATATCCTCACAACTCATGGATATACGATTATGCCGCCACCTGTTTTGTCTATATCTGTGAATGGAAGTGCCTGTGACCTTCCTTCGCCAGTAACGCTAACATCCAATCTTTCCTCAGGCATTGGTTGGTCTACCGGCGAAACAACACAAAGCATTACTGTAACAGCGGAAGGAGATTATTTCTTAAATTATACTGCAGGTTGCGGAACAATTACCAAAAAAGTCCATCTTGTAAAGCCTGGTACAGGTACCTTATCATCACTAACAGAAACGGCTTGTGCAAGGAAAGGATTAATTGCACTTGAGTATGATGGCGGCACACCAGATGCCATGTTGCAGTCTTCTACCGATGGAATAAATTGGGTTGATTTTGTGCCTAATTTCCAGGGAAGCCGCACTTTCTTAGATCCATATCCCGCCGGAACAACAGTTTATTTCCGCGTGCACGAGCCTTCTTCCGGCAATAGCGATATGTCTTCATGTGAAGCATATTCTAACACAGTACAAATTTTAAATGAGCAAATGTCAATACCGGAATTTGAAATAGCCGCAAACCGTACAAACTGTTCATTCCCGGTAACCTTAACTTCTCCTTACCCTGAGAATAATCAATGGTCAACAGGAGAAACAACTCAAAGCATAACCGTTAATTCTCCTGACACATATTATGTTACAAACAGTGATGTGTGCGGACAAATAGCTGATTTAATTATTGTTGACCAGGCAACCTCAACATGGTACCGGGATGCTGATAAAGATGATTATGGGAATCCTGATGTTACCACACAGGCATGCACGCAGCCAAATGGTTATGTTCAGAATAGCAATGATTGTAATGACGCAGATGAACATACTTATCCGGGTGCGCCGGAAATATGTGATGGCATTGATAACAATTGTGACGGACAGATTGATGAAGGATTTAACAGAACAACTTATTATCTCGATGCAGACGGTGATGGTTACGGCAATCCAAACAGTTCAATACAGGCTTGTGCACAACCGGATGGATATGTATCAAACAATAGCGATTGTAATGATGCATCGGCTGCCATTCATGTAAATGCAGTCTGGTATCGTGATGCAGATAATGATAGTTACGGCGATCCAAATAATTCTATACAAAACTGTTCACAACCTTCAGGATATGTTGCTAACAATAATGATTGCAATGATCATAATGCGAACATTTACCCTAAACCATTTTACAAAGATGCAGATGGTGATGGTTATGGGAATGCTGCTGAATCAGTAAGTGCTTGCTCAAAACCGGCAGGATATGTAACGAATAAAACTGATTGCGACGATACAAAAGCAAGTGTTCATCCGGGCGTAGCTGAAATATGTGATGGCATTGATAATAATTGTAACGGAAAAATAGATGAAGGATTCACAAAAGTCACTTATTATCGTGATGCGGATGGTGATGGCTACGGCGACCCGCTGGTGTTTGTGAAGGCATGTTCAATGCCCGCAGGATATGTTACCACCAAAAGGGATTGTAATGATGCCAATGCTGCCATACATCCCGGCGCTCCGGATATTTGTGATGGCATAGATAATGATTGCGATGGCCTGATTGATGAAGATTGTTCCAACATTACTATTGCAGATGTATCTATAGTTGAAGGAAACAAAGGTCAAAAAGCAATGAATTTTGTTGTTAAACTGAATAAAAAATCCACTCAAACAATTACAGTAAATTATGAAACGCAAGATATTACTGCTGTCAGCGGCAGCGATTACATCGCAAAATCTTCAACATTAACTTTCTTGCCCGGCATTGTGAAGCAAAACGTCGCAATTTCAATTATTGGTGATAAAACAGTTGAGCAGAATGAAACTTTTAATGTGGTTCTCAGCAATGCTGTAAATACAAACATTGCGAAAGTTGCAGGTACCGGCACTATTATAAATGATGATGGAAGCGCTTTATCAGCAATGGCCACTACAATGCCAGACGAAAATCGCTTGCTTACGCTTGCGCCTAATCCTGCAGTCAGTATTGTAAAGATTAACCTGGAAGGATACGCAAGTAATATTACCATACAGCTGAGGAGCATTGAAGGGAAATTATTAAAGGAGCAAAAAACAGTGGCTTCGCAGGCCAAATTTACACAGCTGCAGCTGGATGTTTCAATGTATGCGGGCGGAGCATACTTAATAACTGTATTTGATGAGAAAGGAAACGTGCGAACAGCAAAACTGATCATACAGCATTAAGCGCAATAACGAAGTTCTTTTCAAAAGCCTGTCACATTTTTAAATGCTGGCAGGCTTTTTTGTATAACAACAATCATTTGCTGCTTATTATCCCATTCATTTCAACAATTCATCAACAGGTTTAAATGAATAACCTTCGCTTTTCAGCCAGGTAATCAGTTGATCAAGTTTATCATACAACTTATTTTTTCTTCGTTCATCCGTTCCTGCATGAATTAAAATGATCGCACCATTAAAAACATTTGAAATTTTTTGTTGCTGATCTTTTAATGATTGTATTATCCATTCAGTGCTTTTGTATGAAGCGCCCATTTCAGGATAAGTATAATCAGCATTGGTTCTTATGCCGGGTGTAAAGCAAAATAATTTCAGATCAAATTTGTTGCTCCATGAAGCAATGCTGTCGTTCCACCATTCATAAGGCGGAATATAAAGCTGAGGATGATGTACAGCGATATGCTGATGTTGCATGGCGTTAAGATTTTCCGGCATATCTGCATTAAACTGCTTCCAGGTTATAAGCAGGCTATCGCGTTTATTCCAATCGTTATACAACAGGTGGCGGTCAGAATGCGGACCAAGGTAATGGCCGTCTTTATACAATTGTTGTATGTATGGTTGAAATTTTTTGTTGCGGTAAAACCTTCCGGTAAAAAAGAAAGAAGCTTTTACATTTTCAATCTTTAATGTTTTAATGATTGAAGGCAACCCATCGCCAAATTCGTCAGCAGTAAATACCAATGCAATTTCTTTTTTGGTTGAGTCGCCTCTTACAATTGCTCCATGCGAATAAGTGAAATTATTTTTATGGTTTGATTCAGATTGTTTTGCAGCAAGCAAATAAATTATAGATGCAGTTCCATCCATCGTTGGTTCATTTGTGCTGTAATCGCCATAATCATCATGATATACTGCAAGGTCACTTTGATAGGCAGCATACTCATCTTCATTATACAACTGAATGCCGATAAGATTTTTATAAATGGATGTATAAACAGGGCCGTCAACCAAACCGCCATCAATAGGATAATGACCGATATGGGTAAAAGCCGAATGCGGATCAGTTGGTGTATCGCCCCACGAAGGCAAACCATATACCATACTTGTGCCCCAGGGATTGCATCCGAATATCCAATCGAAGCAAGCTTGTTCTAATGCTGTATAGGTTTCATCACCTGTTAATTGCCTGTACCAGTAACATTGAATGGCAAAACTTACCGTAAGATTATTGCTGCACCATATAAACGGAACGCCACGATAAAAAGCATTTTGTTTTGCTTTCTGCCAAACACGTTCAATACCTTCTTTATAAAATTGAATAATAGAATCTCGTCTTGTTCCGGTTAATTGTTTTGCTAATTCATAATGGCCAATGTTAATAAACGGATACCATTGATAATGTTTTGCCGTATCTGCGCCAAGCCAGGGAGTAATTGGTTCTTTTAATGCATAATAATAGACAGTTGTAAGAAGATTCTTATTTGTATCGATTGTATTTAATGTAGCGCCCGCAAGTTCCATGTCATCCGTCCAATTATCTTCTGCATAAATATATGGTGATAGTACAGAAGCCGTTTGTGCAACACCGGGTTTATCAAGCCCAAGTTGAAATGCAGTTAATGCATTATAACTTAATTTATCGGAATAGTTTTTATCGATATTAAAAAATAATTCACTTCCTAAAGCAAAAGCGCTGGCAAATTTTCCCGCTGTTGATGCAATGCCGGTTGTGTTGTTCATAAACTTGCCTCTTTGCTGTGGCTTGCCATTGCAGAAATAAACAGGCCTTTCCAAACCATGGCCATAATAATTGGTGTCTTCTTTTGGTATGCGCATACCGCGATGATCGCGATCATCACCAATTTGATTGAATAAGCAGTCGTCTTCCGGATGCATTTTTAATAACCAGTCAAGCCCCCATTTTGCTTCATCCAGCACATCAGCAATATGATTACTTCCATCTAAGCCGTTGGCTTGTTTTATGTCTTTAAATGCTTGCGGAAAATCGCGGTAAGCAGCAAGCAAATGATAAGTTGCATTTGCCGATGTAGTTGAATATTGAAGATAATCGCTTGCATCATGCCATCCGCCAACAACGTCAATATGTGTGCTGTCGGGTTGCGGTGCGTATAAAGTATAACCATCATGTGTGTGGCATGAATCTTTTAAAAAGGGATTAAAACCGCTGCGTTGCTGCCGCATATAGCGCAAACAAAAATCTGCAGCACCATTATATACAGCATCACCAATTATAAAAACAGCAGAACTGATATCGTCAATGTAAACACTGAATTTTCCTTTAGCAGTGAATGCAGAAAAATCAAGTCGGTAAGTGTTATTGAAAGGGCCGTATTTGCCAAAATCATTTCCGGTTGAAGCTGAGAAAACGATTTTGTTTTTTTCATCTTTTAAAAAAAAAATTTTTGATGACAGAGGCTTATCAGCGCCGAGTACGGCTATTTTAATTCCCGTTGTTGTGTAACCAAGCTGGTTAATGCGGATGCATGAGATATTTTGAGATTGCGCATTTAAAAACAAGCAGAAGATAAAAGACAGGAAAACAATAGCCTTGAACATAGTATGTTATAAGTGCTTAAAATTAATGTGCTCTGATTAATTTGTATTGATGTAAAGCAATTCAAACAGCATAGTAAAGCAGTTTTGTTTTATTAAAGCCACTCATCATTAGTTTAACACAACTTAACAATTTGATTGATACAATAATTCGCCTGGTTAAATATCGGCTTCAGTGCATTAAATCCGGTTTAAGCTTTTGGTTTTTTTGCTTCGCCCGATTCCGTACACCTGCCTTCAAAAATTATTAAGCTGCTTTAACAAACCAGTGCTGTATAACTGCTTGACATGAATGTGTCTGTGAGTATAAATTCACATCATCAATAACCAATAAAATCGATGTTATGAAAAAAGCCATCTTATATGTTGCCAGTTTATTGATAATGGCGACAATAGCAGCAGAGCCAGGTTCTTCCTTAAAACAAAAATTCAGCGAAACATTTCCGAATGCAAAAAATGTAAAATGGGCGGATGATAATGCCGGCTATTACGTAAGCTTTACGCAAAATGGAAATTTTAAAAAGGCACTTTATAACAAAGAAGGAGATTTTGTTTGCTCATGGAAGTATTCTGATGGCAGTGATTTGCCTGTAAACATTGTTATAAAGCTGAATAGAAAATTTGAAGGCGCAAGTATCATCGGCGTTACAGAATACACTTCAGACAACAATACAATGTATAATGTTAAATTAACAAAGGGTCAAAAATTATATAGTCTTGACATATCAAATGATGGCAGTATTACGAACCAGGAAAAATTCAATTATCAATCAACCACTAATACTTCTGCCGGGTAATAACTATAGCTGAAGGATACGCGCAGCATTGCTGATGCTGCATTCTTCAACCTGCGAAACACTGCATACTGACGTTCTGATGTTGCTTGCTATTTATTTATTTATTGAAACAAACAAAACAAAAGTTATGAAAGCAAGAACATTTTTTACGTTAAGCACAGGCTTCTACTTAAGCTTATGTATTGCAGGCAACACATTCGCTCAAACATCTGTTAATAAGGCAGCGCTTTTTTCAACGCCTGCAAAAAATGATGAGACAGAAAAGGCATATTCATCAACAGTAAATCTCAAAGTGCAAAAGGCTTTTATGCGGCAATTTGCACAAGCAACCCTGGAAAGCTGGAGTATTGTAGGACAAAACTTTCTCAGCCATTTTTATTTTGAAGGCCTGCAGACAAATGCTTTATTCAGTAAAAACGGGTATCTTATTTATACCATTTCCTATGGCACAGAAAAACAAATGCCGTCATATTTGCGAAAGCTTGTTAAAAATGAATACCCGGATCATGATATTACAATGGCCTCTGAAATAAAGCAAGACAACAGGGATATTTGGGTGGTGCAGCTGCAGGACGCGAACGAAGTTATAACGGTTAGGCTCGAAAATGGCGAAATGGAAAAAGTGCAACAATTTAATAAATCAAAATAACTATGCAACGTCATAATGCATAGCAGTGTAAGCGACCCCTTTTTTTAAAGGGGTTTTTTATTGCACAATAATTTCTGCGGCTCGCTTTTATTTCTGTTTGTATGAATATCTTAGACGTAAATATTTTATGTATAATTTTTGCAGCTTGAATTTTAAAATTCCCAAATGACTCCCGAAGACATAAACAAGCTTACGCTTTTACTGCTTTACCTGAACAGTTGGGAAGAAACAGGTTATTTTGAACCCGTTCGCCGTGCCTGGAAAGGATATGATTTTAATATCTTGAATAAGCTTGAAGAAGCCGGTCTTATTACACAAAGCAAAACAGCAAAATCTGTTTTTATAACGGAGAAAGGAATTGAAGCTGCAAAGCAACTGGAAACACTGCTTGATAATTTCAAATTTGAATGAATGAAGCATTTGAAAAAATATAATTTTTCCTATACTGAATTTGATAATGACAGACAATTAGACAATGATGATCTTTTGCTTTTATCCAAAGCAAGGGAAGTTGCTGCAAAAGCCTACGCACCTTACTCTCACTTTTTTGTTGGCGCCGCTGCGTTGTTGGTGAATAAAAAAATTGTTACAGGTACTAACCAGGAGAATGCAAGTTTTCCTGTTGGCATTTGTGCAGAAAGAGTTTTGTTATCAAGCATTACTTCTCAATATGGTGAAGTGGCAATTGATTCCCTTGCCATTAGTTACATCAATAAAAATAATGATGAGAGCAATCACCCCATTTCGCCATGTGGTATATGCAGGCAAAGTTTAATAGAATACCAAAGCCGTGTGCAGCAACCTATACGTATCATACTCGCCGGCATAAAAGGAAAGGTTATCATTATTGATAATGCTTCTTTTTTGTTGCCGCTGAATTTTGCGGGTGAGGATATGTTGTGATTATTAATAGGCTTTTTTCGGATTGCTGTCAAAATCTGCCGGAAAGTTTACGCCCAGAACATTAATGGTAATGTTTCTGTTTGGGGATTTGGACAGTTGTTGCTGTTGTTGTACGAGTTCAGTTACCGATTGCTGAATTTGCGAAGCGGTTGCACCTTCTTTTCTTAATGTGTTTGTAATATTTTTTAATCCATCGTATATAATTGAATATTCCTGTTTACCTGAGTAAGTTGCTTCGAACTTAACTATGCTTTGTTTATTGACAGCCAATTGTTTTCCGATAGCATTTACCAATTGTCTGCCTGCTGAATTAAGGCCGCCTTTCTCATCGAATGTTATCAGACCTAATTCGGTTGAATTGTTGTCTAATTGATTGTTATTATTTACAGGTTCGTTCGCATTTTGCGTGGTTGGATTCTCCTGCTTCGAATAAGTTATTTTACAATTGGGCAAAGCTTTTTGCAAGGCATTTATATCAGCTTCAGGAATAGAAGTTGTACCAAGATTTAGTTCAGTTAAATTTTTGAAATTGTAAATTTCTTTTGGTAAAGATGTCAGGTTGATTTTCGACAAATCAAGTTTGCAAACAATTAAAGGGCTTGCCAGCTTTAGTGTTTCATCAATTGAGTAAAATGTTTTGGAACAGTCAGCTTTATACGGATTAACATCAGCTTTATACGGATTAACAAATGTGGTTGTAGTAAACCTAAGATAAGATCTTTGGAAGGGGTTGGAGGAACTGTCTATTGTTGTTACACTGGTAGCAGTATTGCCTGCAGGTATTTTTTTAGTTATAGAAATTCCATCATCTGTTATAAATTTTGCATTTTTAATATAAGCAAATTCTAATTTGGATTGCGCTCCGCTGATACGGCTTTTAAGAACGTTGAACTTATTAAGCTCTTGTCTCTCAAGCGTAATACCTTTCACCGGCAAATAAACAACTGAAATATTATTTTGATAATACAATGCCATTGTATTGAAATGATCGCAGTAACTTTCATCTTTATTTGCAAGCTCTGCTTTGGATGAAACAAAGTCCTGGCATACCGATAAATCAAAAGATTGGTTTGTTACATTTTTTATGAAAAATAATTTATAGCCCTGGTTTGTTTGTGTAATAATTTTATAGACGCCATCTTCCTTTAAGCAAATTTCATTAATACTATAGGTGCCGTAAGTTTTTGTATCATTAACTGAATAGTAAATAACTTTTTGGGCAAGATTAATATTAATAAGCCTGTTGCTTGTGCCGCCATGCCATATCTCATTTAACGCTTGCGGTAAAGCTGTTACAGCTAATGGTGTGCATTGTGTTGTTCCGTTTACATATACTGACAATTTTGTTTTACTGCTATCATTCAACCTCGTAGAATCAATTAACGCTGTACTGTACAAACTCTTCTCAAATAAAGCATTTGCAGTTGTAACAATATACTCCGCATCTTTTATAAATTTCGTTTCGTAATAAACGACAGACAATCGACTTGTATCAGGAAAATCAGCTCTCGAAATGTTCACTGTATAATTTAAAGACAGGTTTTCACTTAGTATGTTTGCCATTGCCAAACCTGCTTCATTCTTATAATATATTGTTAGAGGTATTTTTTCAATTTTCACGATGTTAATTGTATAGGCATTCGAATTAAGTTTAAAAGAATCCTGGGCTATAAGCCTGCCATCTGCCGTTGATAACTTTACCAGCCCATAACCTAAAGTATCCTTTAGAGTTACACTATCAGCCTTAAAACTAAAATTGGTGTTTGCAAGATTTATTTTACGGCTGCTCCATGCTGAATGTGTAGGTTCATAATATAAATCTAATGTTAGCTCATTATTAAAATTATTTCCCTGGATATTTAAGGTATAGTTTTGGGCAGAAGGCTTTAAGAAATTCCAGTTTAAATAACTGGTATAATTCTTTAGAAGGACAAAAGACGATACCATTAAACCTGCAAATATTATTAATGCACAAACACGGCTGACTACTTTTTGGCGTGTTGATTTTAATTTAAAGTAATCGCTTAAGGCTACCGTTTTGTTTTTGTTGGAAGGATCATGCAGCAATGTATTATTTCCTTTTTCGAGGTATATATCCTGCCCTTCATCTAATTGATGCGTTTCAAACATCTTTTTTATAAAAGCATCATCTGCATTTGAAGTTTTATGGGTGTAATAAGCATCTAATAAAAAACGGTTCAACTTTGTGTGTATATCAAAATCTGTTTTAACCAATGAATCCTTGCTGATTGTACTTTCAATTAATTGTAATTGCCTGCTTAATGTTTTTCTTGCGAGGGCTTCTGCGTCTTTGTTTAAATAAGCAAGCATCTGTACGCGAAGCGATTCATTAATAATGCCATCCTGCATCCACGATATCCTTGCTACCTTAAGCAAATTAGAATAGTTCACCAGTTCGCCGTATTCATTGCTTTGTAAAACCTGCTGTTCAATTGCTTGGCCCATTGCAATCGTAAAATTCCAGTCAACCACAGGATACACTGCAAGGCTGCAAACCCATTGTAATAAATATTTATCGCTGAGATAATTTTTCAGCGCATCAAAATCCTGGAAGTTAATAAAGCGTGAAGGGTAGCTGCCATCAAGCCGTTCTTTTTTTTGCGCGGCAACATCAATCTGCCTGCTTATAATTTTATCAATTACTGTAACAGATGAAAGGTCAGCGGGCAACACAACAAAATTTGCATCAATTAACAGCTTCTCTTTTTTATCCCAATCAGCAGTTGTATATGGCGTAAGAAGAATTTTAGTTGGCCAGTTGCTTAATTTGCGTGTAACCCAATCTTTAACTACTCCTTTCAGGGGAAATAAAAAATATTGTGCGTTGCCAAAAATAAACAGCGTTGTATCAGGATACAAGGCTGCAATCTTTTCTAAAGGGATGTGTTCCTGGTTAAGCTTTTCATTGCTTAAAAAAAGCGGCTCTTTTTCATAACTGTAAACCTCAATATTCACTTCTTCTCTCTGCAGTTTTTCTACCAGGTATTCAAAAAGTTTTACGAGCGGGCTTCCGGCATTTTCCTTATCAATAAAAGCCAGAAAACTTAATGGCTTTGATAAAGGTGTAAACTCAAGTGTTGGTATGCCGCCTGCAATAACTGTTGAACGTATTGTTTTGCGAAGATTAAGTTTATAAATATCGCTCACTTGTCTTTTGCGCAATACATCAGCCAATTTGTTAATGCCTTCTTCTTCATGTATATTTTGCTGCTGATTTACGAATTCAATTTTGTATGGCCCCTGTGTGCCAGGTTCTTCTTCTTTAGTCTCCAGTGTAAAAGATTTATACGAACGTATGAAGCGATAGATGATGAATGCAATTACAAATGGCAATATGATAATAAGTAAAATACTTAAAAGAATGTTTGTCCGGTTATAAGTCGATTCAATTTGCAGCTTTCCATCACCGGTTACTGCAACATTTACTGAAGGAATTGATTGAACTTGTGCAACGAGCGAATCCCTGCTGCAGTGCACACCTTTGCAATCAACAACAAGCCGTACTTCATTGTATGCCTTCGAATAAGTTAGTATCTTTTCGTTTGAATACAATGAGTCGTCAACAAACCATTTATACTTGTACCTGGCAGAATCTTTTGAAGGATTAGTGAATAAAGGTTCAAATTGTTTTTTGTTATTGCCGGGTGTTTGTGAGCTTATTGTTATAATGTCTGTTTCACTTATGTCAACGGAAGGCGGCGGCTCGCATAAGGCAATTACGGTTAAAGTGGATGAATCTATGATGTTGTTTGAATCTGCTGATTTCCCTTTTGTATCTATAAGAAAAACTTTTACAGGTATTATACTGTCGCGAATTAATTTGGAAACAGATGTTTTATTGGTGATTAAAGTATCCGGAAATTTCCAATCAACACGTACATCATCATTTTGAAAACTACTGTCTGTCACGGCGGAAAATTCAACTGTATCGTTTAATACAGCTTGCTGCTCTGTAATGATGTTTATTTTGTGTTTAACCGGTAAAGATGATGCCGGTTTGTTGATGTATTTTAATAAAAAAAACAGGGCTGCAAATAAACCCAAAATAAACAAGGCAGGCAGCACAAGATTTTTTAAATACCACTTGAGGGGCCGCTTATTTGGGGTTGGTATTATAAGAGGTTCAACGGGTGTTGCCGGTTTCGGCATGCCCGGTATATATACTTCAGGGATTTTTTTATTCAGCTTATCAAATACGCTGTATAATTTATCCTGGTCTTCTTTATTGCGGCAAAGCAATGGCGCAATCAAATATTTTATTCCTGAAATATCTTCTGCATTTGTAAGGTGAGTTTTTGCCAATATCTTCTCCATGTCAACAGCGGCGGCCGTTGTTACAACAATTCCTTCATCTTCCAGCAGGCTAATAAGCGAACGAAGTAAGGCTGTTTTATATAAAAGAAGATTGTGCAAACCGGTAACGTTTAATATTCATCGGTTAATGGCAGCTATGCGTATTTTGCTTTCAGCATATTCAGGTCATTATCGCTTTTTGCAAGTGCGGGAAGTGAAAGCAGAAAAATTTCTTTTTGTTTATTTGAAAGCTTATCAAAGTTTACGTCTTCATCAAAAAAGCCTTGCTTTTCAAGTGTTTTTATCCACTCGAGCAATTCCGCCGTAGCCGGTTGTTTTTCCTTCATGCCTTTTCGCAACTCTTCAAACTTTGTGATAGTGGTTTTAAGATTTTTGTTGACAGCCGTTGCGATACCAGACAGCTTGGCGGCATCATCTTTATACAATTCTTTTAGATGTGGCTCAATGCGGCTGCCTACAATTTTCATGAGTTGTTCCAAATCAGGAAAAACAATATGATAAAACAGGCATCTTCTTAAAAACGCGTCCGGCAGGTTTTTTTCAAAATTGCTTGTCATTATCACAACAATTTGCGCATTGGTTTCAGGCCGCGAAATTTGTTTATTCATCAATTCATTAATTGAAAACGCTGTGTTTTCAATTTCATACAATAAATCGTTTGGAAAATCCCGCGGTGCTTTATCTATTTCATCTATCAACACAACTGAGCTTCGCGGGCTACTTTCCAATTCATCAAATTCGGCAAGCCACTGCAGGTCGCTTAGCTTATTATTGGCAAGAATGGCATCTTTACCCCAGGCCTGCAATATGGCTTTGCCCAAAGCGTTAAGCTGTATAAAGGCATGCGCCGAAAGCGATGGTGAAGCCGATTCAATTTTATTGGTGAGTGTACTGTCAGGTTCTATTTGCTGCGTAACGCTGGTGCTTATTTTTAAACGGTCCTGGTCGTCAACATACCTTTGTTGAAAATGGCGCACTGCATCATAATAGTAAAACAAATCTGTAGCCGTACTTGTAGTTTTGGTATTGAAAATAAAAGGCTTCTCATTAAAAGGCGCAACATTGCCTGTATCATTAGCTTGCGATAACATGTAGGCAACTTTATATGCCAGTTGTGTTTTGCCTGTGCCCGGCGCTCCTGTAAGCAATAAAGGTTTACCAAGCCAGATAGCCATTTGCACGGCCGCTTCAAGGCCTTTATCTTCAAGTACGTAATACTTTGGCGAATTGTCCTCTTTTGTACGAATGCTTTTTAAATCGAACATAAAATAACTTTTGTTAATTGTTATACAGATCAAGCATTTTATTCAGTCCGCCTTCAACTTCTGTATAATAAAGATCTGACTGGTTTACTTCGTTAAGATAAAGGCTGATGAGTTCTTCACTTCTCATTTCTGTTTCTTCAATTTCATTTTTGCTTAGCCAGTCTTTTATATCGTCTTTTGTTATCTTGGAAAACTTTGGAAGATTGTGTTCCCATTGAATATTTTTTATGGTGCCATAAAATTCTTCCTCTGTTATATTATCATTCGGAACATACGTAAGAATAGCGAAGAACATTATATGCTTATCGCTTTTAAGGTTAGCATTGATGATATTGTAGTGTTCATAAAACGACACTATAAATTTCTTAAGATTGTCGTTTTTCCAAAGGGCACTTTTTATATACCATGATATAGAAAGATAGTCTATATTGTTGTCTGACATGTATTGTATAATAGTTTCCGGTGTTACATCTTTAAAATTTTTAAATTTTTTATACCTGGATTTAAGCTCCTCATAAATTGCTGCCCATACATAGGATTCTGCTTTTTCAAAAACAGAAATAGCTTCCGGAATAGAAGGTTTTATAGTTATGTTATTCCATTTGGTTCCGCTATCGGCATATTCAATTTCCTGCCGTTTGATAAAGTATTGGGGTAAATGATTTGTATGCCCGCTTAATACAAAAAATTGTATGGGATCATTGTCAATTGAAATAACCAGTTCAAGGTTTATTTCATTCCGGTTACATAAATATATTTTATCCTTTATTACATCTTTTTTTTGAATGTATGCCATCAATCGCCTGCGGGTAAAATTGTCGAGGCTGTCTAAAATTATTTGTGGTATTTCATCCTGCGTTTCATAATAAACGGTTTGTATTTGCGACGCACCTATTTCTTTTTTCCATGCGGTGAGCAAGGGGTTTTCATCAGCAGCGGGTGCTCCTGCTTTCAGCAATATCAATCTTTCAATATCTTTCCCGCTATTCTTTTTTTCATTAGCCGTTTTATATTCCCAGTAAGTAAATGATTTGCCTGAAGCCTCACCATCTTTTTTTGCGATGGAACCATACTTATCGCCTAAGATCAATACATAAATATTGCAGTTCTTTACATCCTGAATGCAGGTTTCCAAAACATCTTTATCTTCTGCCAGGTAATCTTCCATAGCCCGTATTTCATAGAGCTTATTACGCGATTGTATTTCGCTTAAAAATTTATCGCGTATTTCTTTAAACTCCATGTATGGCGAAGACAAATAAACATTCAACCTGTCATTCATGTAATGATTTTAGAGATTCCTGTTTGCATTCAAGTTAAAGATTGCTTTAAGATCTATAGCGGGTGAATTTCCCAATTGCAATAAACGTATTGAAACAATTGTTTTTTACTATTGGCTAATGAAAGCTTTTTATGCAGAAGATACTTTAAAGCTTAAACTTATCAACCCGTCAACTTATAATCACAACTTCTTAATATCGATCACTTCTACATCAGCGCCTTTTTCTTTTGCCATGTTTATCATGTCTTTTGTACCGCCTTTTCCATCGCCGCCACCGCCATCCCAGAGGGCAATCAACGTCATATTTTTGCCGCCATCTGCAAGCGCTTTTTCCAACATCCATTCGTTGGTGCGCTCATAAACATTCATTTCTGTTTCTTTTGTTGCTTTGGGCAAAATATGGTGAGGCAGCTTTTTTAGCAAGGCATCAAAACGTTCATCCCACTCTTTGCCTGCAAATGATACAGAGCCTTTTTTAAATTCTTCAGGCGATGATGGCAAATAAATTTCTGAGGGAATATTAAGCTCTAAACAAATTTCATGAAACAAGGTATCTCCGCCGCAGGCACCACTCGCAATGCCTTGCAAAGGCAAGGTTGTTATTAGTTGCTGATGTAATAAATTCGACCTTATCTCCTGTTTTGCTTTTTCTTCCTTATCGGCAGGAAATCTTGGAGAAGGCCTGTCTTTGGCATCTATCATGTGACCGGTAAACAATATAAAATGCTTCATGCTTTAGCGTTAATTTTTTAAGCTTACAATTTATAAAAAAGCATTGAACATGAACCCGCAGTTGCCATGAAAATATGCAGTAGAAGTGTTGCGACGCAAGGAACGATGCCATGAATTCTTCTGCCCGTCACCAAAAAAATCAAATAATGTTATTTAATAAAATTCGCAAGATGCTCTTTTACATTCACCTGTTGTTTGCCAACTGTTCTGCCTACTTCGCGCAACTGCGGCATGTATTTTATTGAATCCATTTCCCGCACATGATCACTGTCAATATGGCCAAGGCCGGCTTTCTCCAAACCATCAACACTCAGATCTGCATTGTATCTTGCATACGTAAAATGGCGCTCAGCATCACTATCAAGGCTTAATACTTTTCCATCTGCGTCAACAGGTATCATGTTGCCAAGCTCTCGGTCAATAGGTGCACCAAAAACACAACGGCCAACAGTACGACAGTTTATATCCTGGTCAACCTGCATGGCATACATTAAATTATTGGGCAATTCTTTTACAGTTTCGAGCAGGTTATTATAAACACCGGGACTTGGGGCAGACCCGGTTCCAACTGAAACTATCAACAATTCTTTTTCACCTGTTTTCCAGTTAAGATTATAGGCTTTTTGTGTTGCCATGCGATACATTACAAATGCAGGGTTGTTGTATGGTGTAACACCTCCATCAACAAACACAAATGTTTTTTCAGGATCGGCAGGATCCCACTGCAATGTTTCCGGCTTAAAATAAGCAGGTGCGGCCGTGCTGGCGCGAACAAGCTGGTATAATGGTATGCGCAGGTTACAATCTTTCCTGTCTGCAGCGTTATATTTTGCAAGAGGATTATTGCTGATAGGCCAGGGCGAATCAGTTGAACGGTTCATTGTTACGGCAAGGAACAGGCTTTTAAAAATCCCTGATTGCAGATCGATATTGCCCGAGCCAAAAGTGTTCTTTAATTCTTTCAGTAAAGGGCCTTCATTATAAAAGTATTTCACTTTCTTTCCAGCACATTGGGATCCTAAGCTTAGAATTCCACGTGGACAAGTTGTCGC
>JADMIO011270848.1_pt1 | contig 109628 bp, 85 predicted proteins | sample 8958161 | NCBI WGS metagenome assembly JADMIO01 (sample SAMN16585339, study PRJNA669376) | soil metagenome | isolation source: Crop rotation soil | place: USA: Cullars Rotation, Alabama | collected 2011 | reverse complement strand
GCCGCGACTTCAAGTCACGTGAATTCCAAGCTTCGGATCCCACTGTGCTGGAAAGTCATATGATCGAGCGTCATCAGATAGAAGGAAGACCTGCGCAAATGATCGCACAGAATCTTATCGCGGCATTTGATGAGTATTGCAATTAGTTTTTTTGCTTTGTATATAGTTGAATAGTTTAAATAGTCCCTCTTCAGGGACTATTTAAGTTTATACTTATCCGTTTTTCGTTTATTATTGCGCATATAAACAGCCTGCAAATTCATGTATCCCAACCTTTACTTTTTTCTTAAGGACACGTTTAATATAACACCCTGGAATTTTACCCAATACATAAATTCATTTGGCTTTTTTGTTGCGATCGCCTTTGTAGTGTCTGCCCTGATACTTACAGTTGAATTGAAGCGCAAAGAAAAACAGGGGCTGTTATATCCAAAAGAAGAAACAGTAGTGGTTGGCGAGCCGGTTAAATGGACCGACCTTATTTTTAACCTGATCTTTGGTTTTATAGTGGGATATAAGATAATCGGTGTATTCTTTAACTCCGCAGACGTTAATCCACAAGAGTATATTTTCTCTTCAAGAGGAAGCTGGCTTGGAGGGATATTACTGGCATGTTTGTTTGCCTGGGTAAAGTACCGCGAGAAAAAGAAGCAGGCCTTGCCAGCACCTGAACAGAGGAAAATAAGGATATGGCCACATGAAAGAGTAGGCGACATAATTATCATCGGCGCCATTTCAGGTTTTATTGGCGCCAAACTTTTTGATAACCTGGAAAACTGGGATCGGTTCATCAAGAACCCAATCGCAAATCTTTTATCTCCAAGCGGACTTACATTTTACGGAGGACTTATCCTGGCAGCTATTTGCATTCTCTGGTATTCTAAAAGAAAAGCGATCAACCTCTGGCATCTTCTGGATGCAACTGCTCCGGTTTTAATGATAGCTTATGCCATTGGCCGTATCGGATGCCATGTTTCCGGAGACGGAGACTGGGGGATTTTTAATAGTGCCTACACGGTGGCAGCAGACGGTAATATTGTGCCTGCAGCGAGGGGTGTGTTCGAAACTACCCTGACACAGAATACAAACTTTACGCAATACCTTGCCGCTGAATTCGGTAACCTGAATTCTGTTCCACATGCATATTTCCAGGGAAGTGGACTTCTGCCTAATTGGTTCTGGGCTTATAATTTCCCGCACAATGTGAACGAAGTTGGTGTTCCTATCCCGGGCTGTACTGGCGGAAGCTATTGTAATCAGCTCAATCCACCTGTGTTTCCTACGACTTTATATGAGATCATTGCCTGCACGCTATTGTTCCTCGTAATCTGGAACCTTCGGAAAAGAATCAGAATTTCTGGAAGATTGTTTGCGGTCTATCTTGTTTTAAACGGGCTTGAACGCTTTTTCGTTGAAAAGATCCGGGTAAACTCCACTTATTCTATTTTAGGTTTTCATCCCACGCAGGCCGAATTAATTTCCTCAATGCTAGTTTTAGGGGGTATTGCGCTTTGGTTTTACAGAGGCAAAGTAAAATATGCATAAATATTTATTTTCTTAATAAGTCTCCATTGCCATTGGCATCAGTTTCGCGCCATCCATCCAGTCCTGACCTCCGGTCTGTAACTTCTCTTTAACAGACGCGTACCATGCATACCGGATATTTCTCCGGGAATCATAGAAATCAGCCATCCGGCATAAAACAAGTTACTATGCATAGCATGGTACTTACTTTTGAATTGTAATATACATTGAAAGGTACTAAAGCACAAGAGAAATGAAAAAACAGCAACTGGTTCTACTGACAGGAATTTTTTTAAGTCTGGCCTCGATGACTTTTGCTCAGCAAAACGCTTATTCTATCCGCGGAAAGCTTACCGGTAAAACTCAACAAACAGTTGAGGCGGCAACTATCAGTCTGTTTAAAATCAATGATTCAGTTTCCATTAAATCGGTCATAAGCGCAACCGACGGAAGTTTCTTAATTGAATTTGCTCAAAAAGGAACATACCGTATTACTGTTACAGCAACCGGATTCAGGAAATATGAAAGTGGATCCATTCTGGTGGATGAAAACCAGGCAAATCCTACCGTTGGCAATATAGGAATGGAAGCTGATACCAGGCAACTGGAGGAGGTAACTGTCAGTTCCAAAAAGCCATTTATAGAACAGAGAATTGACAAGATGATCGTAAATGTGGATGCTCAGATATCTAATGCGGGGTCTACAGCTTTGGAAGTATTGGAAAAATCACCTGGCGTTACGGTTGATAAAGATGGAGTTATAGCATTGAAAGGGAAACAACAGGTACTGGTTTATATGGATGGTCGTCCTACTTATCTCGGCCCAACTGAACTGGCAAACCTGCTACGTAGTATGCCGGCCAGTTCTATCGAGACTATTGAAATAATGACAAATCCTTCTTCTAAATATGATGCGGCGGGTAATTCAGGTATCATCAATATCAGGACAAAAAAGAATAAACAGCGCGGATTTAATGGTAGTCTGACCCTCAATTATGGACAGGGCGTCTACTGGAAGACAAACAATAATTTTAATCTGAACTATCGCAGCGGGAAATTCAATGTATTTGCGAATGGTGGATACAGCAAATGGAATGGTTTCCAGAACCTGGATATAACCCGCAAGTTCAAGGACCCGGCAACCGGTGATATCAATGCAATTTTTGAGTCAGAAAACAAAATGCGCACAAGCTCTGACAACTATACGCTGAAATTCGGAGCTGATTATTATGTTTCAAAGAAAACTACCATTGGCTTTGTAGCGAGCGGATTTGTTAACCCTGAACTTTTCACCAATAGCAGCACCAGTTATCTTCAGGATCAGCATGGAGTTACAGATTCTATAGCCTATGCCAAAAGCCGTAATAATAACCGTTGGAATAACAATAGTTTCAACCTGAATCTTCGTCATCAGTTCGATAGCACAGGAAAAGAACTTACTGCAGATCTTGACTATGTGACTTACACCTCAAGCACCAAACAGGCGCTTGTAAATACAACTTTTGACGATAATTGGGGCAAGCTACATGACGAAGTTCTCAGAGGAGATCTGCCTGTGAACATAAATATTTATACAGGTAAAGTTGATTATTCGCAGAATATCGGAAAAGAAATGAAACTTGAAACCGGTATTAAATCGAGTTATGTTAATACCGACAATTCTGCTCTTTATTATATCGTAAACGAAAGCAGTGAGTCAACTGATTATTCTAAAACAAACAATTTTTCATACAAAGAAAATATTAATGCTGCCTATTTAAATGTAAACAAACAGTTCAAAAAGTTTGGAATACAGGCCGGGCTGCGTTATGAACATACGAGTATAAAAGGTCTTCAATATGGTAATCCGGTTAATAAGGATTCCTCGTTCAGCAGATCTTATGGTAATTTCTTTCCAACAGTTTATATCACTTATAAGCTGGCAAAAGATCACCAGCTTGCGGTTAATTATGGAAGAAGGATCGACAGGCCTTCTTACCAGGATCTGAATCCTTTTCTTTTCTTCCTGGATAAATATACCTACCAGTCAGGAAATCCATTTATGCTCCCACAGTTTACCAGCAATGTGGAACTGTCGCATACGTTCAAAGGCTTCCTTACTACAACTGTGAATTATAGTTATACATCCGATTTTCAGACTGAAACATTTGAGCAGGCGAAGATGTCAAACGGAGATGAAAGCTACGCAACGATCGTAAGGCAGGGTAATATCGGAAACAGGCAAAATGCGGGTATCGCTGTAAGTTTTCAGTATCCTGTAAAAAAATGGTGGACAGCAGTAGTGTACACAAATGTGAATTACAATCATTACAGAGGCGAAATCAACAATGAAATGCTTGATGTGGAGGCGACCAACTTTATGGTGAATCTGAATAACCAGTTCAAATTTAATAAAGGCTGGAGTGCTGAAGTAAGTGGTTGGTACAGGTCCAAAGGAATAGAAGGTCAGATTATTATTCAACCAATGGGCCAGGCAACTTTTGCTGTGGCTAAACAAATCCTGAAAGGAAAAGGAACATTAAAACTCAATCTCAGAGATGCTTTCTATACGCAGAAAGTGAAGGGTAATATAAACTTTGAAAATACGCTTGCTACTTTCAGCAATGTAAGAGACAGCCGTGTAGCCACTTTCACTTTCATGTGGCGCTTTGGCAAACCGATCAAGGAGCAGCGCAGCAGGAAAACCGGTGGTGCATCTGATGAGCTGAATCGTATCAAAGGCGGAAGCAGTAATTAACAGCTATACTTTTTTGTTCGTTTCTCATGACGTTAGGCGATCCTGTTGTTCTCAACGGGATCTTTTTTTTGCAGCATAATCATACATTTGCAAAAAAACGGTTATGCCATCATTTGACATCGTAAGTAAGGTTGATGCCCAGGCTTTGGACAATGCTGTTAATGTAACTACAAAGGAAATTGCCAATCGTTTTGATTTTAAGGGTTCGCCGGTCCAGATAGCTCTCAACAAGAAAGAATTTCTGCTCACAATTGTGGCTGAAGATGATATGAAGATGCGCCAGTTAACAGAAGTTTTAATAAACAGGGCACACAAGCAGGGTATCGCGCCGGAAGCATTCGATATGAGTAAAAAACCATATCAGAGTGGTAAAACAGTAAAACAGGAAGTTTCTGTACGCAATGGCCTGAAGCAGGAAGACGCCAAGAAGATAGTAAAGCTGGTAAAGGACGCGGGCCTTAAGGTTCAGGTACAGATCATGGAAGATACAGTTCGGGTGACAGGAAAAAAAATTGATGATCTTCAGGAAGTTATAAAGCTTTGCCGTGAGTCGTCTCTGGGAATACCACTTCAATATGAGAACATGCGAAACTAAGCATGAGAATCATTTGTTTAGCTGAGGTTTTAGGCTTAACTTCGCCGCTCATTTTAAAAACGACATGGCAAAAATCCATGCGGCCTTAAATTAAAAAATTATGAAAAAAGGTATCCATCCAACCAGCTACCGTTTAGTTGTGTTTAAAGACATGAGTAACGGTTATTCTTTCATTACCAAATCTACAGCTCCCTCCAAAGAAACGGTGAAATGGGAAGACGGTAATGAATACCCACTTATAAAAATGGAAATTTCAAATACGTCGCATCCGTTCTTTACGGGACAGAATGTACTGGTTGATACAGCCGGTCGTATTGATAAATTCAAAAAGAAATACGAGAAGAAAAAGTAATTTGCTCCCTTTTGAAGATAAAACCCTCCTTTGCGGAGGGTTTTCTTTTTAGCTTTATTTTTAAACTTTTCTGAAATTAAAAAGATTTGGGAATCAAATCCATCTTATTGACAAAAAACGAAAGTTCTGATTCGCTCCAGCCACTTTCTCTACTGAAAAGGGTGGCGGATCTAAGGATGGGATTTTTCACCTTTCTCGAAAGATGGCAAAGGATTTCCGGGCAGGAGTGTGGGTACTTAACAGAAGAATCTTCAAATCTTCAGACCGAAGAAATCCGGATACCTGAAAATTTGCTGCCACTGGATGAAAGCGCTGCAAAAGAGATAATCAGTCACGGTTGGAAAAATCCGGCGAGTAATGCAATCCTGATTGATCGTCCATGGCAAATGCCGGTTTACAATAGCCAGGCTTTAAGGTTTGACTTCAAATTGGCAGTTGCAGAAAATGAATCAGCACCTATCCCTGCATTTGTGAAAACATCTGGAAAAGAAGCGATCTTCATAGAACCGGGAGTGAGACTCGAATCTTGTACTATCAATACAACTGACGGCCCTGTCTATATCAGTGAAGATGCCCTGATAATGGATGGTGCATTTCTGCGTGGACCTTTATTTGTTGGTAAAGGTGCCGTGGTAAAGATGGGTGCGACTATATATGGTGCTACTACAATTGGACCGTATTGTACTGTAGGGGGAGAGATAAAGAATTCTATCTTAACAGGATACTCTAATAAGGCTCACCATGGTTATCTGGGTGATAGTGTAATAGGCGAGTGGTGCAACCTCGGTGCCGGTACTACCACTTCAAATATAAAGAATACCGGATCGCTCGTAAAGGTCTGGAACATGCACCAACAGATATTTGAATCTGCTGGTAATAAATGTGGTGTGATAATGGGGGATTTTACACGCGCCGCTATTAATACTTCCTTCAACACAGGAACAGTAACAGGAGTTTGTGCGAATATTTTCGATGCTCAGCAATTAACACCAAAATTCATTCCCGGTTTTTCATGGGGCGTTGCAGGAAACCTGAGATATGACCTTGAGAAAGCGCTTGCAGAAATAATTACCTGGATGAACTTTAAAAACAGGAAACCTGACGAGGATCTGTTTGAAAAAATTACCTTGTTATACCAAAACCAACAATAATATAAAATGAGAACCCAGATCGCAGCAGCCAACTGGAAAATGAACCTCAGTTTTAAAGAAGGCAAACAACTGATAGATGAGATTATCATGCAGGAGCCGGAACCGGCTCCAGGCAAGAAAGTTGTTTTCGCGGTACCGTCGCTTTATCTGCGCACGGCACGAAAAAAAATAAAAGACAAGCCACAATATGATGTAAGCGCACAGAATATCTATCATAAAAAATCCGGCGCTTTCACCGGTGAAATTTCTGCACTGATGGTAGCTTCCCTGGGTGTTGGATATGTAGTTATAGGGCATTCAGAACGAAGAGAATATTTCAATGAAAGCAATGGCATGCTTGCTGAAAAAATTAACCTCGCACTTGAAAACAATCTTACGCCGATTTTCTGCTGTGGAGAAGCTCTTCCAACAAGAGAGGCCGGTACACAGAATGAGTTTGTTGCACATCAGCTTAGTGAAAGTCTTTTCCATCTGAATCCTGATCAGCTGCTTAAAATCGTGATTGCCTATGAGCCAATCTGGGCGATCGGAACCGGTAAAACAGCAACAGCTCAACAGGCGCAGGAAATGCATAAATGGCTCAGGAAAGTTCTCAGTGATAAATACGGAAGCCAGGTTGCTGACCAGATTTCTATTTTATACGGTGGCAGTGTTAAAGGAAGTAATGCAAAGGAAATTTTTTCTCAACCGGATGTTGATGGGGGACTGGTTGGTGGTGCTTCTCTCGTCGCTTCAGAATTTGTTGCAATTATCCGTGCGCTTAAATAATTAATAAATTAAGATTTTATTTTATAGTACTCAAGCATGCTGTTGAATTTTTCAGCAGCAGCTTGCATACTGAATTCGGCAGATTCCGTTAATGCTTCTGCATGTAAGTAATTCAATTCATCAGGGTTATTCATCAATCTTTGCAGGATAGCCGCACAGGAATTAAGGTCTGAATATCTCAGTACACTTTTTTGTTCCATCAAAGCAGTTTTGAGAGCTGCGGGAATCAGCATTGGTCTTGCAAATTTCAGTGCTACATGAATATTACCGGAATTTTTTGTTTCACCATAAATCTCTGGAATGCCGTCGTTGATCGAAGTATCCAGCATTTGCGGCGACCATAATAAATGTGACTCATTTATGATTCGATTGAATTCTGTCTCCGGCACATTATTGTCAAAGTAAATTATATCGCCCCCCCGGCTGTTCAGTTCTTCTACTTCTTTCAGTAATTGTTTTCCGTAAGTACCGAAGGGTCCGCCTGCAATAATCAGCAAAGGCAAATCCATTTTCTCTGCCATCATGTATCTGTAAACATCCAATGCAAATCTGTAATCGCGCCGCCTGCCATCAATACTTCCCGGAATTACAACCGTAAGTCTCTTATCTTTCGAAGGGAATGAAATCTGTCCCGGATAAAAAATAGCCTGCGGAATCAACCAGACTTTTTTCCGCGTCAGGCCTCTGGATTCAAGATTAATTTTAAGTGCTTCTGTATTTACTATGAAAGCATCTGTTTTTTTAATGAAAAGTTTTTTACCCCATTGGCGGAGCATAGGTTTTAATTTGTAAATAACTGCGTTCAGAAAAAGATTGTTAATCTCATGAAGTGTATTAATGAAAACTGTATGGGGAATATTATTAAGAATACGATACCATACCAGGTGTTTGCTGTCAATGCTGTTAAGAATGAAAATATCGCAATGTTCATTTTTAACTATCCGGGCTGCATTATTAATAAAGCTGATTTCTTTTTCAAGGGGTGCTTTATAATAAAATCTGACATTGGCTGAGTCTGATTCTGTGTAATTCGCAATATCATCGCGGAAATTTTCATTAGTAAAAAATAATGCCTGGAGGTGCAGGTAGTTTACAAGGCGTATAAGTGGCAAAACCTGCTCAATATGAATTATATCATAAATTGCTACTTTCACTATAATTTGTTTTCAGCAACAGAACTGCCGGTTGTACGTTTTGTTTAACACGCATAATTCCCCAAGCAACAGCTGCATGATTAAGATAACAGAGTTTCTGGTAAGACTGTTTTTTAAAGATACTGCAAGTGCCAGCATTCAACCTGTTATCGAAAAAAGTTTCCGGGTTTTGTTTCTTCAATTTGCTGCTGTTCTGTTTGTGTTTGCCGGAAATGTACTGATTGCCAGATTTTATGGAGAAACAATTTACGGATTGTACAGTCATGTTTTTAACTGGATTTCAATACTCACAATTTTCGCGCAGGCAGGTATGGACGATTATCATATCGCCGTTATTCCGGCATTACACCTGCAGAATGATTATCCTGCCATCAGGAAAGTTTTAAAATACTCCGTAACTGCAATCTCGGTAGCATCTGTACTGATAGTCGTTTTCTTCAACACCATAATTACAATTTTTCCGATTGCGGGACTAACCGAAAACCGGATGGTTTTTTTTGCCGGACTCTGGATGATTATTTTGTTTGCTTTAAGCAGCAATTTCAGTTCGTTTTTAAGGGGTTATGGAGTAATTGTTAAAAGTCAACTGGCGGAAAAAATTATCCGGCCCTTGCTGTTTTTAATGTTTTTGATTGTTTTTTATACGGCGTATCCCGCATGGAGAGATGTGTACCTTTTATTCGTACTAACGGCAATCAGTCTTTTCGCAGGATTTCTTTTCCTTATTGTTTTAATTAAACGCTCTGTTACACATGAAAATAACAGCCAGTTGAGTTCAGTTGCTGAAATCAATTTTCGCAGAACCCGTTTTTTTCTCGCCTTAAGTGTTCTGTACTTACTTACTTCCAGACTGGACATACTTGTACTTGGGAGTTTATCATCAGTTACTGACGTTGGCCATTATAATGTGGCCCTGAAAATGTCGGAAATAATATCCTATCCGATTGTAATAATGAATATCGTGATACCTACATTTCTTTCGCGTCAGCATTTTCTCGAAAACAGGAGAGAATTGTTCCGTCTTATACAGAATGGTTCACGTGTAACTTTAATTGCGAGTGTATTTATTTTTGTTATCGCGTTAGTAGCGGGGAAATGGCTGATGGGGTTATATGGCGATAACTTCGAAGTGGCCTTTATTCCAATGGTGATATTATGCTGTGCACATTTGGTGACTGCATTTGCAGGACCTGTTGCCATTTATTTTGTAGTATCTGGCAGGGAAAAACAGGCAACGTTCTGCATGCTTGCGAATGTTTTTGTAACGGGGATTCTTTGTTTTCTGTTAATCCCTTTAATGGGAATAAAGGGCGCGGCTATTGCGTCAATGTCTGGCAGCCTGGTATTTACTTTAAGTATTGTGTATCTGTTTTATAAAAGAGAGAAAGTACTGATAACGCCATTTACAATAATAGGTCAGCATTAATTTTTCAGCTTTCCAATCAGGTCAATATATTCTTTCATTGCCTGTTCTTTGGTTTTACCTTTCAGATTCATCCAGGCTTCATATTTTGCTTTTGAAACAAAATCAAATGGATTTGCAGGAGGTTCAGCAGTATTATCTCCTTCAGTAGCCTGTTTGTATAGAGAGTACAGAACCAGTAGTGTGTCATTGCTGGGTTTATCGCTGAGAGATTTACTCTCGCTAACTGCTTCGTCGAAAAGAACTTTCAATTCCATACAGGCGGGTTTGCTGCGAAATTAAGTGAAAGCGACTTGGCAAACAACTGCATTCGTTCAATACTGGTAAAATCAGTTAATTTTGCATCCCGGCATGAAGACCCGAATATAAAATCAAATTCAGCCGGCGAATGGAAATGAAGAATATCAGAAATTTCTGCATTATAGCTCATATCGATCACGGAAAAAGTACCTTGGCTGACAGGCTTTTACAGACTACCAATACCATCAGCGAAAGAGAGATGATGGACCAGGTTTTGGATGATATGGATCTCGAAAGAGAAAAAGGTATTACAATAAAAAGTCATGCAATCCAGATCAACTATAAACACAAAAACGGTGAGGAGTATGTTCTCAACCTTATTGATACTCCCGGCCATGTTGATTTCAGCTATGAAGTAAGCAGGGCTCTTGCGGCCTGTGAAGGTGCTTTGCTCCTCGTGGACGCTACACAGGGAATTCAGGCACAAACTATCTCCAACCTGTATCTGGCGATCGAAAATGACCTTGAGATCATTCCTGTTATCAATAAAATTGATATGGATGGGGCAATGATCGAGGAAGTGACTGATCAGATTATTGAATTGATTGGCTGTAAAAAAGAAGATATCCTTCTTGCAAGTGGAAGAGCTGGAATTGGTATCGAAGAGATCCTGGAAGGTATTGTAACGCGTATTCCGGCGCCATCCGGAGATCCTGATGCACCATTGCAGGCATTGGTTTTTGATTGTGTCTTTAACTCTTTCAGGGGTATTATAGTTTATTACCGTATTCTGAATGGAAGCATCACTAAAAGCGAGAAAATTAAATTTGTTTCCACCGATCAGGAATACAATGCAGATGAAGTCGGAATTCTTAAATTAAAAATGCAGCAGCAACCAATGGTTGACTGTGGCAATGTTGGTTACCTGATTACGGGTATAAAAAATGCGAAAGAAGTAAAAGTCGGGGACACGATTATCAGTGCTGCAAGACCGGCACCAATGATCCAGGGTTTTGAGGAAGTTAAGCCGATGGTATTTGCCGGTATTTTTCCGGTGGTGACGGAAGATTTTGAGGAACTACGCGACTGCATGGACAAATTGCAGTTAAATGACGCTTCGTTAACCTTTGAACTTGAGACCTCACAGGCACTTGGCTTTGGATTCCGGTGCGGATTTCTTGGGCTGCTTCATATGGAAATTATCCAGGAAAGGCTTGAGCGTGAATTTAACCAGACTGTAATTACCACAGTTCCGAACGTAAGCTTTGTTGCATATACAACACGAGGTGAAAAAATCAATGTAAATAATCCGAGCGAAATGCCTGATCCTACTCAGATGGATCGGATCGAAGAACCATTCATCAGAGCACAGATCATTACAAAACCTGAGTATATCGGGAATATAATGACGCTTTGTTTAGGTAAAAGAGGAATTCTTATTAATCAGAGTTACCTGACTCAGACAAGGGTGGAACTTATTTTTGAAATGCCATTGACAGAAATCGTTTTTGATTTTTATGATAAACTAAAGAGTCAGACCCGCGGTTATGCTTCTTTCGATTATCACCCTCTTGACTATCGTGAAAGCGATATAGTGAAGATGGACATATTGCTTAATGCAGAGAAGGTAGATGCTCTCAGTGCGCTTATACATCGTGGGCGTGCACAGGAATTTGGGCGTAAGCTTTGCGAAAAACTGAAAGAGCTGTTACCAAGGCAGCAGTTCCAGATTGCGATACAGGCTGCAATCGGAGCAAAAATTGTGGCGAGAGAAAATATCTCCGCAATGCGAAAGGATGTAACTGCAAAATGTTATGGCGGTGATATCAGCCGTAAACGTAAACTGCTTGAAAAACAGAAAGAAGGTAAGAAACGTATGCGCCAGATCGGGAACGTTGAAGTTCCGCAGGAAGCATTTCTCGCGGTGCTGAAACTCGATGATTGATCGTATATCGTAAATGTATACACGTAATTAAACCGATCCATATGGCTAAGTTTGCACTGGGAAAGGAAATGAATATTGAAGTCAGTGCCCGTTTGATTGCCCGCGGTACTGATACACCATTAACCGGAAACGAATACAGGGTCAGGCTTTTTGATAAAGATTTTTTTGATGACGATTTCCTGGGTGAATCCGGTCTTGACGGCAACGGAAAAATTCATATCAGTTTCAGTCCACCGAAGTTCGACAGGCGTGATCCTATCAAAGAAACATCGCTTGATTTTTATTTTGTTTTGTTTAAGAATGATACGGAAATTTTTAGAAGTAAAGTAATGAACGATGTGGATGTGGAAGCAATTGAAGCTTTCAGGATGGGGAAAGGTGAGATGATCGACCTCGGTACATTCCTTGTAGACGGTTAACCTGAAAAGTTATTAAATAAAAAAAACCTGCATTCGGGCAGGTTTTTTTGTCAGGGCTGTTTGTGTTATTGCTTTAAGAGCTTTTGTTGTATAAGTTCATCACCGGTTTTTACTTCCAGGAAATAAATTCCTGATTTCAGGCCTGACGGGGTCGATATCAACATCGTATGATTGCCTGTAGTTTTGTTCAAAACGGTTTTTGTGAATACTATTTTCCCTTCAGTATTGATTAACCGAACCTGTACCGGGCTGTTTTTGGTCAAAGAATAGCTCACCTGTAACTGGCTACCGAATGGATTGGGATATACCCTGAGTGATGATGAGTTTATTCTTGTTGCCGATGCTATTTTCACAACAGCTACCTGTCCGAATTTTATCCCATCATCTGTAGAAACCATCTTGAGCCGGTAATAATTCAATCCCTCATAAGGCCTGGTATGAAGGTATTGATAGGAAGCAGGTCCCGCGGTTCCTTTTGATTCAATTGTTGCGAGGTCTGTAAAAGAATTACCGTTTACACTATGCTGAAGAATCATATATTTTCCATTGGTCTCAGTTTCTGTAGTCCAGCTGATGTTTACGGAAGACTGCTGTGAAACCGCTTTGAAACCGCTGAGTACTATCGGTAAGGCAGACTGAAAAGATGCCGCAGGATTTGCCCATGTTGCGACATAATTTAGAGTGTCAAACATCGGGAAAGAAGAGGAGCCATTGTAGGCAATATTCTGATTCGATGATGGAATCCATGCATTGTTTGTTATAGCGGTAGATGGGAAATTCGTCATCAGTGTATTTGCACCATTCAAGCCTTTAATACTTCCGTCACTGTGTACCGGAGTAATTGCACTGTAAAAAACACCTGCTGCCGTGATATTTGCATTATTATAGAAGCTTGCGCTGTTCACCCTGATATAAGCAGAAGGGTTGTTCATTACTAGCCCGCCATTGTGAAATTTCGTAGCTCCGGATGTAAACCAGAACATTCCTTCATTTCTGACTCCACCATTAAAGTCAGCGTTGCCGTCGAAAATCATGCTGTGGTAGTTGATCAGCGAATCACTGGCCTGTTTACTCGTGGTCCCTTTTATTACCACGAGATAATTATTTACAAGTTTACCATTCAAAGAAAGGTTACCGATTATATAAGTTTTACCACGGTTCAGGAAACTTGCGCCCGATGAAACAGTAAGGTTTTTTGTAAAAAGCGTTCCGTTGTTGCTGAATATTCCCCCTGACGGTAACTGAAAATTGTAATTGAAAAACATGTTTCCATAGTCAAGGTTGGTTATGGTAACGTTACTACCATAAATATTTATTCCTGAATTAAAGTTGATGGTTCCTGAGTTCTCAAATATGGCGCCATTAGCTACTGCGGCACCACTGCCAAGCGCCGCTGTTCCTGCATTTGAAAGTTTGCCTGCAAAATTATTAGCCGTACTCGGAGTGAATGTTCCTCCTGCCAGTACTGTGATAATTGAACCGGCCTTGGAATTTACTCTTCCTGTATAGTTCCCGGTGCTTGTAACTACCAGCTGGGAACCATTATTTAATGTAATAGTTCCATTAAAGGTCCCCGACACACACACAACCAGACCCGCCCCATATGTTTGATTATTTACTGCTGTCACTGACCCTGCAGGGCATTGCGCCAGAAGAAATTGTATTGAAAAAAGAACTGAAGAAAATACAAACAGGATTTTCCTGGTCACAGGGGTTAAGTACAGATGTCTCATCTTTTTGTTTTTAGAGGGTTCAGAACTCAGCACGGAATAATACCTGAAAGTTTCCGTATTCTTACGTCTGTTCGCTCGCAAATCTACACAGGCACTTCTTGTTAAACAAACACCTTAACCTGAAAAAATACGCTATTGGTCAAAGTTTATTTGATAATAGGTTGATGGTAATTTGTTTACGTAGTAATGAAAAATACCGGGTTTTCGATGTAGCGTCTTCTTTGTGAGTTAAATGGAAACCGATAATTTTCTATAATGCGGCTGAATCAGTAGAAACAGAAAAATACATTTGTTTGCAAGTAATATGAGATACCGTGTTTTTCACGTATGCCAGGGAATATGAGGGAATTATTTTTACAAAGCCTTTATCAGCCGTAGCTAACCAGATTAACCTATCCTTTAACAGCCGACTAATTGAATGGATCGGTAAACCGACCGATCTGTTCAATCCAGGGCTACCGCAAAATCTCATTAATTTAAAGTAAAAGTAAAGGGAGGCAGGATGTACTTAATTCTTCTGCTTTACAGGTTTTTTAGCCGGGGGCAGTTTCTGACCTAATTTGTCTTCAGTAATTGGCATACCAACCGGAGCCTCCCCATCCTTCAGTTTTTGTGTGAAGACCTTTTCAATGTGAACCCATTTGCCATTTTGCCATCTGAAGCCTTCATAGTCACCATCAGGAATGTAGGTGTACTTTTTCTTTTCATCATTGTTTTCCGGAATCAGGTGATCGTAGATGATCATATCCATTTCATCATCAAACTGAAGGCGGGCATTGGACTCCTTTTTGTATTCGAGAAGAAATCTTGCCTGAACGGGTTTATTTATCGTGTCCTGGGAAAAACTAAAAAATGGCCCCCCGAATACAGGTTTATTTTCATTACTGAAAGTAAGCACTTCAATTACTTTCTTAGTACTTCTGATTGTGTTTTCATCGTATCCCAGCAAGGTATAATACTTTCTACCCTGAAATTCTTTCAATACAATCCTGTAATAAATTGATCCGATCCACCATTCGTTATTTGTGATTGTATCAAGGGAATTTTCGATCATAAAACTGCGGTCGATCAATGGGAATAATTTTAAACTGCCGTCAGTTGTTTTTAACTGAATTGCACCATGGCGCCGATGCATTGCTTCATCACGTACTACCTGCCAGGTAAAAATTCTGAAAGCACTGTCCGGTGCATAAAGTTTTGAAACAGATTCAACAGAATCGAAGGGGTAATGAAATGATCCGGGTATTTTGAGGGCGCGCACCAGCATTCGTGTAAATGAACTGTCGGCAATAAATCTGTCGGCTGCCTCACGTTCCTGTATAATCTTTGAGGAGAGCACTTTTAGTGAATCTTCACGCAAACGCATTTCCTGCTCAGACGGTCTTACCTGGGCACTGCCACTGGTAATAAAATAGATTCCCAAAAAGGTGATTAATAGCGATTTGTACTTCATCTGTACCATACAACAAAGTTGCACTAAAATTATTGTGCACCTCATCGTTTTTGCAAAGCTTTAGCAAGGGAATATAGATCCGGAAAAACCACGTCAATCAAGGGATCCGGAAGCTCAGGCATAGGCTTGGTGGATGGAATAAATACCGTAAACATACCGAGTGTTTTACCGAACTGCATATCACCTGTGGTGTTTCCAACCATTATTGATTTGTTAAATTCAATTTGCGGGAAATCATTTTTTGCCTGGTGCCCCATCCCGGGATTTGGTTTTCTGTTCAAGCTGTTCACGTCACTATCCGTGCAATAGTAAATTTTGTCTATATGACCCCCCACAACCCCGATTGAATGCCGCATATAGTGATGAATATTTTCCAGATCGGCTACAGTCATTAATCCACGACCAACACCCCGCTGATTTGTAACAATAAAAACTTTTCCGAATAGCTGATTAAACAATGAGATAGCGACAGGAGCACCTTCATAAAAATGAAATTCACTTTCATTGCGTACATAGTCTTCGTCCTTTTCGATATTGATAACACCGTCGCGGTCCAGGAAAAGCGACCAGGATTTATCTACTTCAGGCAGATTGCTTTGCGCCACGGCATTATCCATTTTCATACGGGTTTTTCAATTCCTCCTGAGCTCTGAAATAATCTTCTGGCACTCCGATATCAATAAAATAACTATCACTTATAACACCCGCTATTTTATCATCAGTAAATTTTTTTTCGAGATATTCCTTTTCGAAAGAGAAGACTTCAGGATATTTTTGACTGAGTAATTTTTCTCTTTTGAGTAAATATATCCCGCCATTAATTAGACCTTCATTCATGAATTTTTTTTCCATGAAGCCTGCAACATTGCCATCTTCATTCAGTTGTACTGTTCCATAACGGTCAAATTCTTTCATTGGCTTTAATGCAATGGTGCAGTCAGCATTCTTTTCTGAGTGTACTTCATATATACAATTAAGGTCCACTTCAAAAAGAGTATCACCGTTTAATACCAGAACATTATTTTCACCAGCATTTGAAAGTGATTTCATTATTGCTCCTCCTGTGCCCAAGGGCTTGTCTTCTGAAACAAAAAGTTTGTCCAGTTCGGGAAATTTATCCGTCAGAAAAGTTTCAATATTTTCTGCTTTGTAGCCGACTGAAAAAATAAACCGCTCTGCTTTATTCCGCTGGAGAAATTTAATCACATAATACAGGAAAGGAACGCCGTTGACAGGCGCCATACATTTTTGCACACCCGGTACAGTGGCACTTAATCTCGTGCCTAATCCTCCGGCAAGGATTATAGCTTCACGCGCAGCCATTATACAGCAAAATAATTTTCTTCGCAGAGCTGGCAGATAATATGCCCGATAAGTATATGCGCTTCCTGGATGCGGGGAGTATCATCCGAAGGCATATTAAAAAGGATATCTGACAGCTGTTTCAATTTTCCGCCTGAAGAACCTGTAAAGCCTATTGTAAGTACCTGTTTTTTACGGGCGGCATCAAAGGCATTAATTATGTTTGCTGAATTCCCGGAAGTTGAAAGTCCCACAAGTACATCACCGGGATTGCAGATCCCTTCCACCAATCTCGAATAAACAACATCATAGCTATAATCATTTGCAACTGCTGTGAGATAGGAAGTATTACAATGGAGGGCTTCAGCAGGTAATGAAACACGGTTCAGATAAAATCTTCCTGTAAACTCCGCAGCAAGATGTTGTGCATCAGCTGCACTTCCACCGTTACCGCAAAACCAGATCCGGTTTCCTTTTTTCAATGCTGCTGTTATTTTATCAACAGAAACACTGATATTTTCATGCACATTTTTATCGTCCAGTATCTGTTGCTTTACGGCAATGGATGCTGCGATTAACGACGTTATTTTATCAGACATTTCACAGATATTAAATTTCAGATTAAACAGACCATGTAGTGAGGCCAAAAATACTGAATGTGTATGGCTTTACTTCACCGCCAAACTGTTTAAGTGTATTTACGACTCCATACCTGGTTGTTCGGGGGCAATAAAAAATCATAAAGCCACCACCACCTGCGCCTGAGATTTTACCTCCCGTTGCCCCGGCTTTGATGGCAGCACTGTATATATCCTCAATTCTGCTGTTGGATATATTTTTTGCCATCATCCGTTTCTGACGAAATCCAAAGTCAAGAATCTCACCTATCTCATCCAGTTTGCCCGTCAGTAACGCTTCTTTCATTCTCCGGCTTTGTTCTTTCAGCATATGCATGGCATCAACTGACTGTGCATCTTTTTTCTCTACATTTTCCTGCTGCTCTTTTATTATTGCTGCAGATTCGCGGCTGCTGTCAGTATAATATAAAACAAGATTATTAGACAGTTCTTCAAGGTAGCGGGATTTGATACGCAGGGGATTTACAATTACTTTATCATCAGCATAAAATTCCATAAAGTTTACACCACCGAAAGTGGCTGCATACTGATCCTGCCTGCCACCCGCAAGTTGCAGGTCCTTCCTTTCGATATCATATGCATAATGCGCGATATCATATTCACCAAGTGGAAGCCTGAGCATTTCAACAAATGCGCCAATAATTGCGACAACAAGCGTAGATGAGGTTCCGAGCCCTGAGCCCGCCGGAGCATCTACATGGGTTGTAAGGCGAAATCCCGTTTGTGCAATACCGTAATCCTTCTGAATTCTGTTATAGACACCCTTAAGCAGATCGAGTTTGCCTGTAAGTGGTAGGAGATCCTGTTTAGGATATGTTTCAGTTTCATTTCTGTCGGCGGCTTCAAGATAAATCACCGGTTCATCAACAGGTTCTATATGTGCAGTAGCAAAAAGGGAAACCGATGCATTAAGGATAGCGCCACCATATAAATCACAATAAGGACTTACATCTGTACCACCTCCTGCCAACCCAATGCGCAATGGAGCTTTACTTCTGAATACCATAGGCCAGATCTTCAATTGCCTTCACCATCCGGCTCCAGGCATACTTTTTCTTTTCTTCGCGAAGATGCGGCAAAAAAAAGTCTTCGCCTAATTCGTAGAATCTGAGAATCTGGGTTGCGATTGAGTCCGGATCAGGCTCTGCAACAAGCCCGACTTTTTCATGCGGAACCATATCAGGTAATGCTCCTGTATTTGTAACCACCATTGGTTTCTCAAAATGATAGGCGAGGGGAGTAACGCCACTCTGCGTGGCATTTTTATAAGGCTGCACCACCAGGTCAGCGGCACATAAATAATATTTCACCTGGCTGTCAGGAATAAAATCTGTTCTTAATATCACATTTGTCAGCTCAAGTTCCTGTATCAGGTCCAGATAGATTTTACGATCATCATAAAACTCACCCGCTACGAGTAACTGAATACCTGCAGATTTTATACGCGGATCTGCCATTGTTTTTAGCAGCAGGTCAAGGCCTTTGTAAGCACGTATAAATCCAAAGAAAAGGATGATATGTGTTTGAATATTGGGGAGGTCAAGTGCTTTTCTTGCAAGTGATTTAGGAATCGCTTCTCCGAAATTATCATAGAGAGGGTGCGGCACGAATTCTGCCGGTTGGGAATGAGTAAACCTCAGCAGGTCATTCATCACTTTCTTACTCATGGTAATAAATGCATCAACCGATTTTACAAAATACTTTGTAAATGTTTTGTCACCCGGCCTTTTTTCATGCGGAATGATATTATCCGCTATACACACAATTCTTGTAAACTGGTTTTTCTTAACCCGACGCAGGATTGTGCCGAGGCAGGGACCCATCAGCGGCAGCCAGTACCTGACAACAATCAGATCCGGTTTAAGCTTCCTGAGCTTTTCGCCTATCAGCAGCCAGTTGAACGGATTTACTGAATTAATTACAACTTTTATGTCAATATCAGCAGGTGCCGGCTCGCTTGAAAACTGAGAAGTGCCGGGAAAAATAAATGCAGGGTACTGCAAAGAGAAAGTGAAAATCGTTGATTCGTACCCGTGGGCAATGAACTCGCGGGAAAGTCTTTCATTATAACTCGCAAGCCCACCTCTTAAGGGATGCGCCGGACCTATAATAACTATTTTTTTTGGTTTATTCATAAATCCCGGAGGCAGCTAAATTAGTGCAGATCGGCGATGGCAGATTACCAGCCGGAATTATTAAGAAATTATTTAGAAAATCCCTTCCGTTCTTCAACGAGGTAACTATTACGATCAGGCGAACTCCTGGAGATCATTTCACCCAGGAAGCCGGCAAGGAACAACTGAGTACCGAGAATCATCACCGCCAGCGCCAGGAAAAAAGCAGGCTTGTTGGTAAGCGCATACTCAGGGTACGTAATTTTTGAAATAACCAGGTAAAGTATAAAAATGAAACTGAGCAAAAAGGCAAGTGTTCCCCAGAGACCGAAAAACTGCATTGGACGTTTTCCGAATTTTCCGATGAACATAATAGTAGTAAGATCGAGGAACCCATTTACAAACCTTTCCCAGCCAAATTTTGTAACTCCGTATTTTCTGGGTCGGTGTTCCACAACCTTTTCGCCGATCTTTCTGAAACCGGCCCATTTTGCCAGCACGGGAATGTACCGGTGCATTTCACCATATACCTCGATGCTCTTTACTACTTTTTTCCGGTAAGCTTTCAGTCCGCAATTGAAATCATGCAACACAATACCCGACATCCGCCTGGTAATAGCATTATAAAATTTCGAAGGGATATTTTTTGTAATGACATTGTCAAATCGTTTCTTCTTCCACCCGCTCACCAGATCATATCCTTCTGTTGTTATCATCTGGTATAGCGAAGGAATTTCGTCAGGACTATCCTGCAGATCAGCATCCATGGTAATTATCACCCTGCCCTGTGCCATGCGGAATGCTTCATTGAGGGCAGCACTTTTGCCATAATTGCGCTGAAACCTGATGCCCTTGATACCCGGGTTTGCTGCATGCAGATCTTCAATTACCTGCCAGGAATTGTCGGTGCTTCCGTCATCCACCATGATAACTTCATAGGTGAATGCGTTTTCTGTCATCACCCTTTCAATCCATGCACTTAATTCGGGTAACGACTCTTCCTCATTTTTCAACGGAATTACGACACTTATATCCATCCAAAAACTTTACAGGGGATTCTGAAAAGGAGCGTTCGGAGATTTCTTTGCAATTCCGGCGCCGATCAGTGAAGAAATTAGTCCGATTAACAGCATGAAAAAGAGTGTTCCGCCAACTACCATTATCCAGAAAAAGCGCTTCATCATCTCCATACCCTGCTCAATCTGCTCTTCATTTGCTTTTCCCTGTTTCACCATATTTTCCCTCGCGACTTCCATTATTTTTTCCTTGTACTCCGGAAATACCAGGAAAAAAATAATCTGAAATGCAAGCAGAGTGAGTGTCGCTATAGCTGTTGATTTAAAACCAAAAGAAAACAGTTTGCCAAATGTGGCAGTATGGTCTGTTGATTTCGCGTATTGAAGTACGAAGTAAATAATTCCGGCAAGCAGAATTAAATAGCTTACAAATCCCAAAGCCTGATTTCCCATCAGATCTGCAAAATTCAGGATCAGCGAATAAACAATCATTATTGCTGCAATGATAATACCAGCGGTAAAATGTGTGACAGGTTTTTTTTCCATGACGTTGAGTTATACTTTAGAATTGAAGCAAGGTCTTGTTTTTATGTATGATTCCCAAAACCTTTCCGGACAATGTTTTTCCGATAAAAGGAGTATTAAAGGATTTTGAAACCAGGTTTTTCTTGTCGAGAATATACGACTGCCCCGGATCAAATAAGGTGAGATCGGCCTCCGAGCCTTCTGAAATAGTAGCTGGTGGAAGTCTGAATATTTTCCTCGGATTTATACTGATCGTTGTAATAATTGTTGCAAGAGGAATTCCCAGTGCTCCTGCTACCCCAAAAACTGTCTGCAATCCGGTCATGCCGGGTTTCGCATACTCGAACTCGCAGGTTTTCTGGTCCCAGGCCTGTGGCTGATGATGTGAGCTGATGCAATCTATAGTACCATCTGTAACAGCTGCTTTGAGTGCTGCTGCATCCTCCTTCCTGCGCAAGGGAAGGTCAAGTTTAAGATTGGTATCATAATCGGCCAGGTCTTCATCACTGAAATACATATGCTGGGGTGTAACGGAACAGGTGATATCAATACCTCCTTCTTTCGCTCTCCGGATATACTCGATTGATTTGGCAGAGCTTATTCCGGTAAAGTGTAATCTTGAATCAGTATAGCGCGCAAGTTTTATGTCGCGTGCTACCATCAGTTCCTCAGCCATGGCAGGCTTGCCAGGCAAACCAAGCCTGGTGGAAACGATTCCCTCATTCATCAGTCCGTTTGGAGCGATGCTTTTATCATCAGGAATCTGGATAATAATTCCATCAAAAGTTTTGATATACTGAAGCGCTTTGATCAAAAGTCCGGAAGACTGCACCGGGTTCCATCCATCCGAAAAAGCGATTGCTCCCCCGGTCACCATATCATACATTTCTGCCAGTTCTGTTCCCGCGGTATCGCGCGAAATTGCACCAAGCGGGTGCAGGCTTACCGGAACGGACACCTGCTTTTCGGCGATATACGTCACCATGCTTTTATCATGGATAACCGGTTTTGTATTAGGAACTACAAAAATATGTGTGAAACCGCCGGCAGCAGCAGCGCGGGCACCTGTTTCCAGTGTTTCCCGGTATTCAAGACCAGGGTCGCAGCAATGAGTAAAAATATCAACCCAGCCGGGAGAAATATGAAGAGAATCATGCTCAACGACCTGAGCGTTATCAGCCTCGATATTGTCAGAGATCCTGCTGATTCTGCCTTCTGAGATCAGAATATCCTTTGCTGACTGGTTAAAAGGGGAGGCCGGGTCATTGATAATCGCTTTCCTGATTAGAATCGACATGGAAAATAAATTGTGCGAAGATAATCGTTGTAACCTAATAACCCCCGATGAAAAAAGCAGAATCTGGTTTTAGCTTAAGTTGGAAGGCTAAGGGGAAAATTGTAGTTTTGCCGTCCGTTTTAAATGTTCAATTGTTCGGGACGTGGCGCAGCCCGGTAGCGTACTTGCATGGGGTGCAAGGGGTCGCAAGTTCGAATCTTGTCGTCCCGACAGGAAAAGGTTGTCAACCAGAATTGACAACCTTTTATTTTTTATAGGGTCAGGAGGTCGCAAGTTCCCTGCCCGACTGACTTTTGAAGTAAGAAATACGAGGTCCGAAGAAAGAAGTAAACTGCCTGACTCACAAAAAACACTGTAAGAGTTTCGAGATACAATTGCAGGATTAGTCAGGCGGGGAATCTTGTCGTCCCGACAGGAAAAGGTTGTCAACCAGAATTGACAACCTTTTATTTTTTATAGGGTCAGGAGGTCGCAAGTTCCCTGCCCGACTGACTTTTGAAGTAAGAAATACGAGGTCCGAAGAAAGAAGTAAACTGCCTGACTCACAAAAAACACTGTAAGAGTTTCGAGATACAATTGCAGGATTAGTCAGGCGGGGAATCTTGTCGTCCCAACAGGAAAGGTTGTCCATGAGATTTGATAGCCTTTTTTTAGAACAGTTCAAAGGGTCGGAAGTTTCCTGACCGACTTTAGAAGTATGAAGGCCGACCGATGAAGTACGAAGTAATGGATACGATGCAGTTTATTTTTCCTCGGATGTGAACAGTTGGCTAAAACATACTATAAGGTGATAAGCCTTAGACAGGATTAAAAAAGTCCGCCAAATAATTTTGACGGCCTTTTTCAGATCTTTGAATTAATAATTAAGAATTTGGATATCCATGAATAACCACGGAATCAGATTAATCACGGATTTTTCTGAAGTAATGATTTATAAATAAACCCACCGAATATTCCTCCCGCTATAGGAGCAACCCAGAACAACCACAGCTGCGATAAAAATCCGCCACCAGCAAAGATTGCCTGTGAAGTCGAACGTGCAGGGTTAACCGAAGTATTCGTAATTGGGATTGAAATCAGGTGAATCAGTACCAACGCAAGGCCAATTGAAATTCCGGCAAATTTTGAATTTGCGGCCGCATCAGTTGAACCAAGAATTATTATCAGGAAAAATGCTGTAAGTAAAAATTCAGCGAGAAATGCAGCTTTGAGATCGTAACCGTGCGGCGACAAGGTACCGTAACCGTTAGCAGCAAAAGCACCTGCTTTTGTATTATCAATTACAAATGCGGTTTCATTCCCGGTAACTATCACATATAACAATCCTGCAGCGACTACAGCGCCGAGTACCTGTGAAATGATATAAGGCAGTAATTCTTTGGCAGGAAATTTTCCGCCTGCAAATAAACCAAAAGATACGGCCGGGTTAAAATGCCCACCGGAAATATGACCTACAGCATAGGCCATTGTTAATACAGTAAGACCAAAAGCAAAGGCCACTCCCATATAGCCAATTCCCAGATCAGGGATGCCGGCCGCAAACAATGCGCTTCCACAACCACCGAATACCAGCCAGAAAGTACCAAAGAATTCCGCAGCGTAATTCTTCATAACAAGAGGTTTTAATTGTTAAGCATTTGAAACTCATTAAAAATATTGTAATTTTTTAAATTGTAGATAATTTAACAACCAGCCAGAATTTATTCTATTTCATCCTTTTCTATCTTCCGGGATCTGATAAAAAATACTTTTTCCTTAGGTAAATGCCCTTCAAATTGTAAATACAGACAGTGAGGTTTATATTTGCTTATTCCGCAAGTAATACACATCCGGTGTATAAGTTTATGTTTAATCCTCTACCTGAAGGCTTGATTTTTGTTGCCTGAAATGCCACATTTCTGATATCTTAACAATTCAGTTGATACTTAATAAGTATTTTAATCCGTTCTCAAAATAAAAGACTGTGAAAAAACTATTGGTTTTCATTGCAATACTTTCTGTTTCCGGGCTGAAAGCTCAGCGGCTAAGTGTCGAGCTTCTGGGTGGAGTTTCCAACTACCAGGGAGATATGAAGGAGCAGAGGTACACCTTTCATGGTTCACATGCTGCATTTGGTTTAGGTGCGAGCTATGCTTTTACTGAACATATATCTGCGAGGGCTATGTTTTCGTTTACCCGTCTTGGTGCCGATGATAAGGATAATTCAGACACATACCTGAAGGCACGTAACCTGAACTTCAATACTAAAGTCACTGAATTCACCGTAATGGGTCAGTATCATATTTTCAATACCAATGATGCCAGGATTAATCCTTATTTAACGGCTGGTATTGGTGTGTTTCATTATGACCCATATACATTTGACTCCTTGGGCACAAAATACTATCTGAGGCCGCTAAGTACAGAAGGGCAGGGGCTTTCACAATATCCTGACCGGAAACCCTATAGTCTGAATCAGTTGGTAATTCCATTTGGCGCAGGCATTAAGTTCCGTGTAACAGAAAATATCAACCTTGGATGGGAGATATCACTGAGAAAAACATTTACTGACTACCTTGATGATATCAGCACAAATTATGTTGATGATGACGTACTTAGAGCCGCGAAGGGGGATAAAGCGGTTGAGCTTTCCTATAGAGGTGGTGAATTAAAAAATGGCAATCCAACATATCCGGCTGAAGGAACTACACGTGGTAAAACAGCCAAAGACTGGTATTATTTCTCCGGTATAACAGCCACCATCAGATTAGGATCTGGTGGTCTGTTTGGAGGTAATCCTTTCGGCACAGGCTGTCCCGCCCCCGTTTTTTAATCCATTCGTGTTTATTGAATTGAAAGGCTGGCTTTTGCCAGCCTTTTTTTTAATGTGAAACTGATGGCTAAACAGGAAAACGAGGCCGTGTCAGCATGTGGGTGAGAGACTGAATTCAGAAAATACTGAAAATCAGTATAAAAGATTGAATGAAAGGGGTTTGGAAATGGCTCAAAAAGCAAAAGGGCTCATGGAAATGAGCCCCCTTTAGTTTCAACCCTAAACCCTTGAGAAAGATATTGAGTATATAACCAAGACTATGCCAAAATCTGATTTTCGGGGTTTGAGTTTAATTTTTTTTTTCGTCAGAGTTTTTTGATGATTAGCTTCTGGTTTTCGGCTTCAATTACCTTGTCAAAAAAGAGCCTCATTTCGTCATATTTTCCTGGCGCTATTTTATAGTCTTTTACTATCAGCGTTGCAGTACTGTAAACCTCTCTCTCTTTTTCATCAAACCAGTATTTACTTGTATACTGTCCGGATTCACAGGCATGGGTTTTAGAAGAAGGCAATACTTCAACTCCAAAACCCTCGGGAATTTTAAATACCGTAGTATCTGTTTTAGTATATGGAAAATCAAAAAGATAATCATAAACCCTTTTTTCGGTCACCGGCATTTTCAGTTTATTAAAATGATACATCCTTGGACGTATAAACATTTTACTTCCGGCTACAAAATCAGGTATCTTATCAACTGTTACATCAATATTTGTTTTGTAGGGTAGTGACTCTCTTGTTGAAAACTTTATATCGAGTTCGTCCGGATTTGCAAAACCCATAAAATCTACAACCACAACTTTCTGCTGATCCGCATTGAGCTTAGAAATATTGAGCTGCTGATCTTTAGGTTCGCCGGTTGAAAATAAGGTTGATTTGATATTGCCCGAGCCATCTTCTTCAAGTTCAACCCTGGTTTTCATGCTGTATTCATTGTTGACCGCCTTACTTTTTGGAGTTGATACCAGAACCCCGCCTTCCTCAGTGATTAATAATGCATTCCTGTTCTCGGTAAAATTCCCAAGAACCCCGAAGTCATTAGTGCGGCTGGTGCATTCAAGCCAGATAGAATCTTTTGCAACTATCGCACAAAGTATAATGTGGTTGAAACTATTATGCGGGAACTCGGGATCGACGGGCTTTTCATCGGCACCTGCATTCACAACACTATAATAACTCTTTATACCTACTGCTGACAAACATGCCTGCATGTAATTTGTAAGCCCTTTACAATCGCCGTATTTTTTTTCATGTACAAAATCTGCGGGAAAAGGTTTCCATCCACCAATGCCAAGCTGAATACTCACATACCTGAAATTTTCCTGCAGATGTTTATAAAGCCGTTTTATTTTTTCTCTTTCATCCGTAATACCCGAAACGAGTTCACGCACCTGTTTTTTATTCTGCTCAGATAACTGATTGCGGTTACCAATTACATCCCTGCACCATGCGCCATAACTTTTCCAGCTGGTGAGGTCACCCTTATAGTCATCAATTTCAAACTTATTTGAATGCAATGCTATTTGAGGGATATTATCTCTCCAGCTCCACGAATCCTTTTCATAAATGATTGCGGGCAGATTCTGAAAACTCCATTCGTGTGTTGATGTCTTACCGTTGTTGCTGCTTACAGGTTTCTTTGCAAGGTTGTATGCCTTATATTCAACTGCAATTTCTGTAGGGTATTTAATCCTGAAAACTGATTGTTCAACACTGTTATGCGCATCCTGAATGTAAAAGGATGGTGGATTTATCATCCCGTTAAATTTGATGCTGTACTCAAGTTCAATAGTCACCGGATAAGTAGCTGCAGTAAGTCTCAGGTACTGCACTTTGCTGTCATCAACAAATTCCGAGTTAGCTGCAGTAATTGAAAGATCTCCCTTATCGTATTTTCCTGTTAGCTTTCCTTTAGAATCATACATTTTAATTTTCAGATCATCCAGTACCCTGAATTTGTCTGATGAAAAAACAAACTGCAGATCACTTTTACCTTTTTCATTCAGGATAGTATAGATCCTGGATTCACGAAGTATACCTTTTCCGGGACTGAAAATTTCAAATTCCTCGGTCATTGATCTTGTTACAACCCAAGCCTCTTTCTTGAGAGCTTCTGGAATCGTGGTGGGATCATAAATGTTTATGGCAGCAGACTGCCCGACCTGTGCATTCAATTCAAAGCACAGCGGCAGCAATACGGCAATACTGAAAAACTTCAGAATATTTTTCATTGTGTCGGGTTTAGGGTCGAATTATGATTTCTTTTTCAACACCACCTGCTCGTTCAGCAATGCATACATCTTTTTATGAAAATCCCAGATGTATTCATATTCAGTTGGGCTATATGCAGGTTTTTTATACTCTAAAGTAATTCTGTATTGCAAGGTATTTCCATTGAGCTGTGCCATACGACTAATGATAATACTGGTATCAGGCATAATCATCCTTGTATTTTTTGGCAGTTCTTCAATAGTATAATTATCCGGAAGAAATACTGTTCCTGAAATTGTATACTGTTGATTGTGACCAAAAACAATATCAGAAACACGCTGATCGGCAATGAACGGGTTCTTATCAAGTCCGCAGAACATATTCACCGAAAAATAACTGTACTCTCCACTGCTGCTGAGGGGTAAATCGAATTTTACTTTCTGGCTCATCGGCATTGAATCTTTTTCGATATTACTTACAGCGAGATCCTGAACTGAGATGCCATGGTATTGCGTTGTATAATGATTCTCAACAAATTTCTCTTTTCCTTCTTTCCAGCATTTCAACTCGTCAATTTTTGCATAGCCGGAATGATCCACGTATGCTTCTCCGCTCATAACACCTTCAGGAGTAATCTTAGCAGTTATATGTGACCTCGTGCTGTATTTCTGGTTATCATCATAAAGCGTTACCCAGCCCCAATCCTGGTCACCATAACCCTTATTGAAATTGACTTTACTGATTACAAGCCCTTCACTATACATAACATTATCAGGAATCATGTGTGACGGAGTCTGTTGATTCGTACCGTCAAGGATGAAGGTTTTATCACCAATCTGTACATAGGCCATTACTGTGTTGAACTGATAATAACCAGGGCTCGATGTATTGATCATTCCATTGTCGCGTGTGCTCAATAGAATGGGGTAGGCTTTCAGACCAGCATCTTTTAAAAGGTTTACGAGGATCAGATTAATTTCACCGCTGTTGCCCGTGTGACTTGCCCACGCTGATTTAACTCCTTCAAGTGCCCAGAGACTGTATTTGCCGTCCCATGTCATGTTTTTCTTTACATATTTATGAATAGCCGTCATCTTATCATAGGGTGCCTGTATCCTGCTCAGCTCAGCATCAAGATCTGCGGTCCTGGGAATATTTTTCTTTAACTGAAATCCGAAATCAACATCTTCCATCAGGTCCTGAATTAAGGAAGGCCATGATCTTGTCAAACTTGTGCGAACACCTGTCATCGAATGATAAACAGCTGTAAGATCGATTACCACTTTCTGAAAGTAGTCCTCTGAACAGGTTATATACGGTTCATCACTCAATGCAGGCAGGTTTGCCATTGACATTGTGTGAGATACCCTTCTGTTTTCTGTTTTTTTATCCTGCTTATATTCATTGAGCGTATGGAACCGCGTCGTGATTTCCAGTTCCTCAGGGTAGTTCATCCGGAGCCTGTTATATCTTACAGGAATCTCCTGCTGAAAATAATGATCCTGAATTACCAGTCTGCGCGATGTAAGCACATAGGTGTATTCAATTACTGAACCCGCTTTTACTTCCGGTAAAAGAAAAGAAAGCTGATGAGCGACATTGTCAAGTTTTTTATCATAGATAGATTTTTTGTCCATCTTCGTTACCACTACATTTCCCGCTGCATCAAGGTTATAGGTTTGCGCTTCGATTTTACCTATTGATTCAATACCGGACTTACTTATATAAATAAGTTGCTTGTTTGCATATTCAAGCCCTTTGTCGTTATAAATTTTGATCCTCCGATGGATTTTTATTTTTGTTTCGATATTCTGAGATATATCAATATCCAATTCCTGGATATCAAATATTACTTCTGCTGCAGCATTTTTTTCAAGGGTAGAATTTTTAGCCAAAAGCTCTTCCTTACTTACTTCACCAAAAGGTTGCACCCCAGGTTCAGCATTTTTGTTTTTGTCCTTTTGTGCAAAGCCGATGGCAAAAAGCATCAGGCATACTGCCAGCAATGTTGACTTTCTCATTTTGTTTTGCATTTCAGTGGTATTAGCAGGGTTATTTTTTAACTTTAATCAGAACCGGTTCATCGATCATCGCAAACATTTTCTTATAAAACTCCTTTAATGTCGGATACTCGCCGGGGTTATAGGTCGGTTTAAGAATGTCTATTTTCACCAAAGCGGAAATACGGGTACCGCCATTACTGACTTCAATTGTTCGTTGAAAACGAATTGATTTATCAGCCATCAGAAGGGTAATATTTTTTGGAAGTGATTCAACTGTTAAACCATCACTTATTTCATAATTAATATAGGATGTAAATGACTGCTTACTCCCGAAATTTATATCTGTGTATCTCTCATCGGCAACAAATGGATTTTTTTCATTACCGCTGAATAGATTCAGACTAAGCATCATGTAATCGCCATTTGGTTTCAATAAAAGTTTATACTGAAACTTCTGAGCCAGCGCAAGTGAATCATTTTCCAGGTTGTCAACTTTGAAACTGTCAATTGCAATATTGTTGTCCTTATACGGCTTAATGAAGTATTTGTTCAGATAGCCATCCTGATCACGTTTGATCATTGACTTTGCCATTGCTCTGGAATAGTCATATTCCAGCACATTTGTAGCTCCTGTAAGCAAACCCTGCGTGTCAAGTTTTCCGTTGATACTTACTATTTTCCTTTCTGTATACTGATCATCTCCAATTTGCACAAAACCAGGTTCCTTTCTGTCAACAAGAAATCCGGTGGTATTGAGCAGGCCGGCAGGGATAAGTTTCACATTATCAAGATCGTCGGTTGCATCGAGGAAAAAATCACGGTCACCCAGATCAACATATGCAATCACTTTATTAAACTGGTTCAGATAGGGTTGCGTTTTATCAACTCTACCATGTCCACGTTCGCTCACCAACAATGGCATTGCAGGGATTGATGCATCTTTAAGAATGCTTATTAGTATCAGGTTGATATCCGGACAAGTTCCCTTCCTGTTCTCCCATGCTTTCTTAAGACGATCCGATGCAGATATTCCCACATAGCCGTTCCAATCCATTCTTTCTTTTACAGCATAATAGATATACGACATTTTCTTTAAGGGATCAGTGATCAGAGATGCGGTTTTCACTATGTCACCTGCACCGGAGAATCCTTTTATAGCGCGGCCGAAATCTTCATTGTCAGATAATTCTTTGGCTGCCTCCATCCAGCTACTCACGAATTTGTCGTTAAATCCGCGGCTTTGAATCATCGCCAGCTGAAGCTCGACTCTTTGCAGGTAGTCATTACGGGAGTCCATATATTGTTCATCAGGAACTCCGGGCAGGTTCTTCATTGTAAAACTTACAGAACCTTCATGATTGTCATTCTTAACATCACAATTATAATTACTGGTTTTCAGTACACGGTAGTTGAACTCAGCAGACGGTAAAACAACAAAATGGAAATTGCTTTGTACAACCGGCAACTCATCCTGGAAATACCAATAGTCGATGGACTTGTAACTCTGTCGGATACTTGTATAGGAATACTCAATGATGCTGCCAGCGTGAACTTCCGGTAGTGTGAATATCACATACGAATGATATTCGGTTTGTTTTTTTCTGTAAATATCTTTCTGTGATAATTCTGATTTTTTCTGTGTAATTCCGCTTCCGTTTATCACTACCGCTTTTATATCTGTAATAAATTCAAATTGGTTTGCGTGATAATATGGTATCCGGATATTGGCATGTTCAACGCCTGATTCTTTAAGAATTTTAATTCTCACTCTATGAATTGACACCATTTTATAATCATCCGGAAAAACCTTTGCCTCTTTTTTGAGATAAACAGCTTCTGCATTTTTATCAAAGGAGCAGGACGTCATCGAAAAATCATCTGATGAGGGTATTCCGAAATCCGGGTAGATATGTTCCTGGGCCTGCACACAGAAAAATAACAACAGCATCGGCAAAAGGCTAGAAATTTTCTGACAATAATTTTTTAAAGAAGCTGGCGGATACCATTTAATTAAAACTTCAGAGCGCATCTTTTCCAGGTTTTAGAATAGTTGAGATAGAACATTCAAACGATCACAAAAAAAGGCTTAGTCATATATCACAGTTTTGCTCAACCGTACACTACCAGTCTATGGAATGATTTGGTTATTATAGGTTGAAATAAACTATAGCCAGGGATACTGTCAATAGAAAATTTATGATGATGTTGTTGCAAACTTTTGGGATGGTTTTTGAAATACAATTCTTCAGTACCGGCATCGAATGCACAGGAGTTCACAATTAATTTCTGGTCGGCAGGAAACCCAAAATCAGAATAATGCTCGTGCTGCGATTTTGCAGATATGCAAATGGGCATAAGTATGCTCAGGCAGAGGTGTTTCATTAGTAAGCGTTGTACGGATAAAAATAATGGACTGTTGACTTAAATAAAAGAAATTCTAAAGTATTTTTTGTATTACAATTTATTGATATTCAATTATTCCTGAAAACAGCCTAATTCCATTGCCTGCAGCCACACAGAGAATAATAAAAACATTTTTTTTATGATATTATTGTCTCTGCGATATTAACATGCCAGTGCCTTTGTTACTATCTGCGAAGTAGCGAATAAAATATACCCGATCATTGTAATATAACCGTCAGGCATTCCGGCTGTGATGATATTAAGGTTTCAGACATAAAAAAAGTGGTTCATGGAACCACTTTACTTTATCTGTGAAAAAGATTTACCATTGTTCAAGTCCGCTGAAGAAAAAGCTTCCTTCAATTTTTGCATTCTCATCACTATCACTGCCATGAACTGCGTTCTTGCCAACATTTTCTGCGTATAATTTGCGGATAGTACCTTCAGCAGCCTTGGCAGGATCAGTTGCACCAATGAGTTTACGGAATGTTTCCACTGCATTGTCACCTTCCAGGATAGCTGCAATTATTGGTCCGCTGCTCATGAATTCCACCAGCTCACCATAAAACGGACGCTCTTTGTGAATGGCATAAAATTCACCTGCTTTCTCAGGAGATAACCAGGTTTTTTTTATTGCCACTATGCGGAAACCGGCTTTTTCGATGTGGTTGAGAATCGCTCCGGAATTGCCTTTAGAGAAAGCATCCGGTTTAATCATGGTAAAAGTTCTGTTCGACATATGTTCTATAATTATGGGCGGCAAATGTAATGCAATTTCACGCCCCGGTTAAAATATCAGGAATTAAGCCCCGGAGAACTGTTAATTAAAGTCAGATCATTACCTTTGCGCCTCTTTAATGAAGCCCATACAGCAAATATTCCCGCAACTTACAGAGCCGAAACGTGTCGTAATTACCATGCATCAGAAGCCAGATCCGGATGCAATGGGCTCATCGCTTGGGCTTTACCATTTCCTGATTCAGTTTGGTCATGAGGTGACGGTGATTTCTCCAACTAACTGGGCTGATTTTCTCAAATGGATGCCCGGCTGTGCTCTGGTACTGGATTATGAGGCCCAGAAGGAAAAGGCTGACCGTCTCCTTGAGCAGGCTGAATGGATCTTTTGCCTGGATTTCAACCATTTGCATCGCACAAAACTGATGGAGCCTAAGATCAGGGCTTCTATGGCAAAAAAGATTCTGCTGGATCATCATGAGGAGCCACAAACAGCGAGTTTTGATTATGGTATCAGCATTATACCGATGAGTTCAACAGCTGAAATGATCTATAATTTCATCGTTGAGTCGGGCCACCGGGATAGGATTACTCTTGAAATTGCTCAATGCCTGTACGCAGGCGTGATGTCAGATACAGGGTCTTTTCGTTTTCCGGTAACCACACCAAGTGTACACCTCATGGTAGCCGAACTGAAATCAAAGGGATTGAATCATGCCCTGGTACATGAAGAGATTTATGATAATTTCCTGGAAAACAGGCTACGTTTTATTGGCCATGTGCTTCTTAACCGTATGCAGGTTTTTTATGAATTCAATACAGCATTAATTGCCATACCAAAGGCCGACCTGCAGAAGTTTCATATACGTGCTGGTGACACAGAAGGCCTTGTAAACTATCCGCTTTCAATCCAGGGAATTAAGATGGCAGCCCTGTTAATAGACAGGGACGAGGAGAGGCGCTGGTCGTTCCGCAGCAAAAGTGGATTTGACTGTAACAGTTTTGCACGAAAATATTTCAACGGCGGTGGACATTATAATGCGGCAGGAGGGAGAAGTCTCGAATCAATGGAAGAGAATGTACGCCAGTTTAAAGATGCCATACAACAAAATGCTTTACAATTACAATAATCAAACAATGAAAAAAACAATGTTGCTGCTGACGGTCATAACGGCCGTATTGATGGGATCGTGCAAAAATATCGGGTATGAAAAAACCAAATCCGGGATGGAATACAAAATCATTTCTGACGGAAAAGGGAAAGAACTCAAGAAAGGGGATTATGCTAAATTTCAATATAAAATAACGCTGAACGATTCCCTGATTACAAGTTCATACGATTTTGTTCCCGGGTATGATGAAGTGGATTCAGTTGGACGTTTTCATGATTTTTCAGAAATACTTCCAAAATTAAGAGTGGGTGACACTGGTGTTTGTTTTCAGTTGTATGATACGCTTATAAGCCGCAATCCAAATGGAATGCCACCTTATTTCAAAAAAGGTGATAAGATTAAAATGACATTTAAGGTGCTTGATGTGATCTCTGGCCGCGAAGCTACTATGCTCGACTACCAGAATGAAATGGAGAAATTTAAAGACCGCGAATTAGCTAAAATCGAAAAATATCTTGTTGCCAATAATATTAAAGCAACAAAAGTGAATAACAATGTTTTTGTTGAAATACAGAGCCAGGGTACAGGACCTGCGGCAGATTCAGGAAAAGCTGTCGGCATAAAATATACCGGTTATAATTTTAAAGGGGAATTCTTTGATTCCAATATTGACAGCACCAAACAGAAACGCAAACATGGTATGGACCTGTTCTATTTTGTTTCAAAGCAGCAGGGATCTGTTCAGGGTATGCTTGATGGCATTACTGTTTTCAACCAGGGAGGAAAGGGTCGTCTCTTTATCCCTTCAATTCTCGGCTATGGACCACAGGGAAATCCTCCTGTAATTGCACCAAATGAAAACCTCATCTTCGATATTGAAGTTGTTGAAGTTAAGGATGCTCCACAACAACCTGGTCCCGGTCAATTCCGTCCTGACGCGTCAGGTGCACCGCAGAGATAATAATTCAGTCTTATAAATTATTCTTAAAACCTGTTCCGGAAGGAACAGGTTTTTGGTTTTAATAAATCACATATAAGGTTGTACATGGGAAATCAATTTTACGGCCTGAACAGCTTCTCTTACGTCATGTACTCTCAGGATAGATGCTTTTTTTAACAACGCGATGGTATGCAACACGGTTGTACCGTTCAAGGCTTCCTCAGCTGTTACGGCGAGCGTTTTGTAAACAGTAGATTTACGCGAAAGTCCTACCAGTATGGGTACCCGAAGCACCTGGAATTTTTCCAGTTGCTGCAGCATTTCAAAATTCTGTTCTATATTTTTACCAAATCCGAATCCGGGGTCAGCAATTATATCTTTTATCCCGGCCTCCCTGCAGGAATTAATTTTATTCGCGAGGAAACTGATTACATCAGTTGTGAGGTCTGCATAAAAATTAAGCGACTGCATATTCTGTGGAGTTCCGGGCATATGCATACATATGTAGGGAACGCCAAGTGAAGCGACAGTCGGTATTATATCCGGGTCAATAGTACCTGCACTGATATCATTCACAATTGATGCTCCTGAAGAGACTGCCTCACGGGCAACAGAAGAATAATAAGTATCAACAGATAGAATTGCTTCCGGAAATTTTTTTGAAACCGATTCTATTGCAGGTAAAATCCTTCGCAATTCATCTTCAGCTGAAATTAGCGCACTGCCGGGTCTTGTACTTTGTCCTCCAAGATCAAGAATATCAGCTCCCTGATGAAGCATATGTTCGGCTTTCTGTAATAAGCTGTTTTCATCATTTATCCTGCTGCCGGAATAAAACGAATCAGGAGTAATGTTCAAAATACCCATCACCAGCGACCGGGTAACTGTAAAAAGTCTGCCTTTTAAATTCAATGAGTACATTTTCCCGAGTTCGTTATTTTTGATGCTAAAGATATGATTCAGCTATAAACGGATTTAACACACATAGATAAAAAAGCTGATTCGAGGAAAGCCGAACTGATGATTACAAAAACAGAGGAACAGTACGACCAGGCCTTTAAAACCTGTATTGATATTTTTATTAAGAAAACAACTGATTATGGAACTTCCTGGCGGGTATTGAGGCCCGTTTCCATCACGGATCAGATTTTTATCAAGGCAAAACGTATCCGAACCTTGCAGGAGAAAAAAGAACAAAGGGTAGGGGACGATATACACTCAGAATTTATTGCCATCGTTAATTATGGTATAATCGGTCTGATTCAACTGAAACTTGGAGATGACCAGATTGAAGACATTCCCGCTGACAGGGCTGAAAAGCTATATCGCGTAAATGCCGAGGAAGTCAGGGCAGTAATGATCGCAAAGAATCATGATTATGGTGAGGCCTGGCGGGAAATGAGCCAGGAAAGTTTTGCGGACCTGATCCTTATGAAACTGTTACGCATTCGCCAGATTATTGCAAATGATGGAAAAACATTAATCAGCGAAGGAGTTGATTCAAATTTTACTGACATAATCAATTATGCGTTGTTTGCACTCATTCTGATTTCAGAAGGTCGTCATAACAGGTAATCATATAAAATATATTTAAGCAAACAGAAATCCAGTTTCCAATCAATACAGATCTGAATGAAAATTATTTTATTTCTCTCCCGTTGGATAGTCGGCATACTCTTTATCTTCAGTGGTCTGATCAAGGCAAACGATCCGCTGGGATTGAGCTATAAGATGCAGGAGTTTTTTGAAGTATGGGGCTGGCATTCACTGAATGATTATACGCTTGCATTTTCTATCCTGATGATCGCTTTTGAAATAATCGCCGGTGTTGCTGTTTTGCTTGGATGGCAATTCAGGCTTTTTTCCTGGCTGCTGCTGATACTCATTGTCTTTTTTACATTTCTTACCGGTTATGCATTACTGTCAGGAAAGATCAGGGAGTGCGGATGTTTTGGTGATTGTATTAAACTCACGGCGAAAGATTCGTTTATAAAAGACCTTATTCTTACGGGTCTGATCCTCGTATTGTTTTATAAACGGAATGAAGTTAAACCTTTCCTGAGTGCCCGTGCTTCTCTTATTATTCTTGCTTTGACTACAGCATTTTCTTTTCTGATCCAGTGGTATGTATTGAAACATCTGCCGATCCTGGATTGCCTTCCCTATAAAAGAGGTAACAATATCGCGGAGAAAATGAAAATACCTGCAGGTGCAATTCCCGACAGTACCGTAATACAGTTTGTTTATGAGAAAGCAGGGAAACAGGTTGAATTTGATGCGGATCATTTTCCGGATGATTTCAATGATTCACTTTATAAATTTTTAAAGCGCTACGATAAAGTTGTGCGACTTGGAAATGCTCAGCCAGCCATTAAGGATTTTGTTATGATAACAGCTGCTGGTAACGATACAACCCAGGCAATTCTGGCCACAGCTGGCAAGACGGTTATCGTATTCAGCAAAGCGCTAAAAGGAGATCCTGCAGAATGGAAATTCGGAAATAGCCTGAAACAACTGGCTACTATAACCGAAAAAGCAGGTATTCCGATGTACATAGTGACGGCGGACGCGGCAGGAGCCGGCACCGGAATGCAGTACTGGAAACTTGACCGGGTTCCGTTGATGAAAGGAGACCTGGTTGCAATCAAAACTGCGGCACGCGTTGATCCGACGATATTTATCCTTGAGAACGGAGTTGTTGCAGGCAAATGGTCATGGGTTGATTTTGATGACACTGTTAAAGCTTTATCGGCCCGCTAAAGAATTCAATCTTATATATTGATTCAGTTCTTCCTCAGAAAATTCCTCTATGGCTCCCTGGTAATGCTGGGGGTTGTTATACTTGTTTTTGTGCTTTTCCAGGGCATCGGCGACCCTGCACGAATGATGCTCGGGCAAACCGGTGATTCACTGACATTGAAAAATATCCGCAGGGATCTTTACCTGGATCAGCCACGCTACAAACAATTTCTTTTTTATATAAATGATATTTCCCCGATCGGGATTCACACCAGGAGCGAAATAAAAGAAAAACCGCTGTATGGGATTTTTGTGGGAGGCGATAAAAAAATCGGCCTCAAAGTTCCCTATCTGCGGCGATCTTATCAGTCAAAAAAAGAAGTTCTGCTGATTTTAGGGGATGTATTACCAGGCACTTTGATTCTTGCATTTGCAGCCATGTTCATCGCCATAATAATTGGAATTCCCCTGGGAATACTGGCTGCTGTAAAAAAGGATACATGGGTCGACAGAACCGCAGTGCTTTCCAGCATAGGTGGAATTTCAGCTCCTTCTTTTTTTATGGGGATTATACTGGCTTATTTTTTTGGGTTTGTCCTTACAAAATATACCGGACTTCATATGACCGGAAGTCTCTTTGATCAGGATCCTTACAGTGGCCGCACCCTCGAACTACAAAATCTTATACTTCCTGCCTTTACACTGGGTATTCGCCCGCTTGCCATAATCACCCAACTGACGCGTAGTTCAATGCTGGATATTTTAAACCAGGATTTTATCAGAACTGCGCGGGCAAAGGGGCTTTCAGAAAGAAAGGTAATCCTGAGGCATGCATTTCCCAATGCACTGAACCCGGTAATTACAGCGGTAACAGGATGGTTTGCAGAATTACTGGCAGGTGCTTTTTTTGTGGAATATATTTTTGGCTGGAAAGGACTGGGAAAAACCACAGTAGATGCCCTTGAAAAACTGGACTATCCAGTAGTTATGGGCAGTATTCTACTCACCGCAGTAATTTTTGTGATAGTAAACTTTCTTGCAGACTTGCTATACAGCTTTTTCGACCCAAGGGTAAGACTCAGGTAAAAAAGGTTTTATATGCAATTAAAAATTTGTAAATTGAAAAAACAGAGTAAAACCTGATTTTTCAACAAAACTGCCATCATGAAAAAAGTGTCCGACATCTTCAAAAGGAAAGGTCTGAACAATATCTCCGTATCCCCTGATGCAATGGTTCTTGAAGCCCTCCGTATCATGGCTGAAAAAAACATTGGTTCCGTTGTTGTGATGGAGAACGATGTCTATCTCGGGCTCTTCACAGAGCGTGATTATGCACGCAAAGTCATTTTACATGGTAAAAGTTCAAGTGATCTTAAGGTCGGCGAGATTATGTCAGAATACCTGCCAAAAGTTGGACCCGACAGTTCACTTGAAGACTGTATGGAAATTATGACAAACCATAACATCCGATACATTCCGGTTTTTTCCGCTGATGAATATATAGGTGTAATCTCTATTATCGATGTTGTAAAAGAAACAATGCTTGCGCAGAAGGATCAGATTGAACAGCTGCAACACTATATTCACTCTTCAGTATAAAAATATTTTTAAAGAAGATCAACCTCCGGCAACTCCGGGGGTTTTTTTATCGGATCACAACTTCTGATATTGCATTTTCACCCAACGCTTCATTTACCCGCTGGCGGATCTGATTTTTCTGAAAAAGTAGTTCATTACGTAAAGGGGCAACCGAAGTTGTAATGAAAAGAGTTCCCTGCACAATCTGAATTTTATCGGTATATCGTGCAATTGTTTTGCCCATCAGTTCTTCCCATACGTCTTCAATTCTGAAAGACCTGATTCTGCCATCAAGCCTGCTGCTTTTCAGAAACTGTGCAATAGCATCTTTTAACGAAAGTTCGGGGGGCATGTAAAAATTTATATAAAGGTCCGCAAAAACTAAACTCATTCCAATTCAATCAACTGGTAGGGCACAGAAAGCTTTTCCATTATTTCCTGAAGCCTTTGTTTGTGAGTATCTGTAAGAAATACCTGGCCCTCATTTTCTTCACAAACCCAGTGCAGGAGATTCATCATTCTTTTTTCATCGAGCTTTTCAAAAATATCATCCAGCAGCAAGAGGGGAGAGAAACCGTTTTTTTTCTTCAACGTGTTGAATTCCGCCAGTTTCAATGCAAATAATAAACTTTTCTTCTGGCCCTGGGAGGCAATTGATTTGAAAGGCTGATCACCAAGAAAAAATTCCAGATCATCACGGTGAATGCCAATATTAGTACGTTGCATCGCTATGTCCCTGGCCCTGCTCTGCCTGAGCAATTCCCTGTAGGAATGCCCTGCCGGAATTGATTTATAATTAACACTGGTTTCTTCAATTCTTCCTGCTATAAGTTCATAAAAACGGGTGGTTTCGGGTATGAAGGTTTGCAGGAACTGAATTCTTTCACTGTATATAAATTCACCTGTTTCCGATAACTGCTGATCAAGGATATCTAATAAGATTTCATCATATACCTGACCATCTGCTATTTTTTTCAACAGGCTGTTCCGCTCCACCATGATTTTATTGTACCTGATAAGATTTTCAAGGTATGGGATCGATATTTGGGAAAGGATCGTGTCGAGGAAACGCCGCCTTGCTTCACTACTTCCGGAAATCAGGTTGATGTCATCCGGACAGATCATAACTGCCGGAAATTTTCCGATATGGCTTGAAAACCTGCTATAGGATTCATCGTCAATCAGAAGTTCTTTTTTCCCGGATTCTCTGAGGATGCATACAACAGTATGATCAGATCCAAGGCGGTGAAGTTCACCCTGGATCCTGAAGCCATTGAAACCGGATTTTACTGAACCCGAATCCGGACGTCCCGAATAACTCTTCGTAAAGCACAGGTAATAAATGCCATCGAGGATATTTGTTTTCCCGATCCCATTCTTTCCGCAAAAACCGGTAATTCTACCCGGAAAGCTGAAATCCGCAAAACTATAGTTCCGGAATTGGGTAAGGGTGATATGTTTCAGGCTAAACAAAGGAGTAATTAAGGGCAAACTTAACGCAAGTTGAATAATTGAATTTGCCGACTTTGCCGTTCCGCAGGTTTTCATATTCATACTGTTTTTTATCTGTTTTGCGCCGTAGTTATTCATGGGATTGATTGGCTTTTTCATCCTATATTTGCCGCTCAAATTCAAATCTGTGGGTACAACAAAAACTTCACCGGTGAAATTCAGCAAAGAGACTTACCTCTACTGGTATGAACTGATGCTTTTGTTACGTCGTTTTGAAGAAAAAGCAGGCCAGCTTTATGGTATGCAGAAAATAAGGGGTTTTTGTCACCTGTACATTGGCCAGGAAGCTCTTGCTGCTGGTTGTATGACTGCTACGCGCCCGGAAGATCCATTTATTACAGCTTACCGGGATCATGGCCTGGCCATTGCGAAAGGAATCTCTGCAAAAGCCTGTATGGCTGAGTTGTATGGTAAAGCCACGGGTTGTTCAAAAGGAAAAGGTGGAAGTATGCACTTTTTCGGATTGAAAGAAGCATTTTTTGGTGGACACGGTATCGTTGGGGCACAGATCGGAACCGGAGCCGGGCTTGCTTTTGCTGAAAAATACAAAGGCACAGACAATGTTTCTCTCACGTTTTTTGGTGATGGCGCTGCCCGCCAGGGGATGTTGCATGAAACATTTAACATGGCAATGCTCTGGAAATTGCCGGTTATTTTTATTTGCGAGAATAATAACTACGCAATGGGTACTTCGGTTGCCCGTACTTCCAACGTAGTTGACATTTATAAACTGGCAGATGCCTATGATATGCCTGGTGATTCAGTAGATGGAATGAGTCCTGAAGCCGTGCATGAAGCTGTTTCGAGAGCGGTAAAAAGAGCAAGGGCTGGCGACGGACCAACACTCCTGGAAATGAAGACCTATCGATATAAAGGTCATTCTATGAGTGATCCGCAGAAATACCGTACTAAAGAAGAAGTTGAAGAGTACAAGGGCAAGGATCCTATTGAGGTTACCAAAGCTACGCTGATGAGTGAGTTTGGCGTTGAAGAATCTGAAATCGAAACCATTGCCGAGCGTGTTAAAGCTGAGGTGGAAGAATCAGTGAAATTTGCTGAGGAAAGCCCATGGCCCGATGATAACGAATTACTGAAGGATGTATATATCCAGGAAGATTATCCATTTATTTTAGACTGATATATTAAAAATACCTGAACGCATAGCCGCAGGCTATGCATTTTTCATTCAAAGCCAACTTACACATGACAGACAAAAAAGCACAGGAAGTGGATCAGGAAGAATTGATCCGCAGTGCCCGGGGATTCTGGGAAAAAAACAACAAACTCATTCTGATTATCAGTAGCGCAGTCATCATTCTTGTAGGTGGCTATCTTGGTTACAAGTATTTCTTCCAGTTACCACAGGATGAAAAAGCCCGCGAAGAAATTTTCAGGGCTGAACAGAATTTCAGAAAGGATTCTCTTTCACTTGCTTTAAACGGAGATATCAGCAGCAGCGGATTTTTAAAAGTGATCAAAAAATATGGCGGCACTAAAAGCGGAAACCTGGCTAAATTATATGCCGGTGAATGTTATCTGCAGCTGGGTGATTATAGTAATGCTGTAAAATACCTCAAAGATTTCAACAGCAATGGTGCTAAACAGGTGGAGGCCAAAGTGGAAGGATTGCTTGGTGACGCTTATTCTGAGCAAAAGAAAAATGAGGAAGCAATTTCTGCTTATAAAAAGGCGGGCACTCTTTTCGAGAAAGACCAGGCTTTGTCTTCTGAATATCTTTTCAGAGCAGGTTTGTTGCTTGAATTAACTGGCAAACCAAAAGAGGCCGCTGAACTCTATAAAGTCATCAAAGAAAAATATCCAAGAACAGAAAAAGGTTTTGTTGTTGACAAATATCTTGCACGTGCAGGTATGGTCGAATAATATTCCAGGTTTTTATTCTGATAAGAAAGGTGGAAAGTGATTGATCACTCTCCACCTTTCTGCATTTTACGGTAATTTTAATTTTATCAATTTCTATGGCAACAAAGGGAAACAAAAAATTAAGGGAAAATAAAGAGGGTAACCTGGTAAGTCGCGGGATGGTTATTGTAAAAACAGAGTGGAATGCCGGAATAGTTGATGAGCTTGAAAAGGGATGCAAAAAAATTCTGAAGGAAAAGAATATTACATTTAAAACACTTGTTGTGCCGGGTGCTGTTGAAATTCCTTTTGCGGTAAAAGCCCATAGTCAATCTGTTTCAGACACTTCGGAATTGCCCGATGCCTATATTGCATTAGGATGTGTTATCAGAGGCGATACGCCACATTTTGATTATGTATGTAAGGCGGTGACCGATGGCATCGTACAGTTGAATCTACAGCTTTCATCGCCCGTGATTTTCGGTGTGCTTACTGTTGAAAATGAGAAGCAGGCGAAAGAGAGAATCGGGGGTAAGCATGGGCATAAAGGAGAAGAGGCCGCATTAACAGCTCTCGCGATGGCAAAACTTGTACAATCCATACTTAGTGCAGAGAAGCACTAAAAACAAAAAGACGAATCGGAGACAATGAAAGTTGATTTATTTATTCCCTGTTTCATGGATCAGTTGTATCCTGACACAGCATTTAATACCGTAAAAGTGCTGGAGAAAGCGGGCTGTGAGGTACATTATAACAGCAACCAGACCTGCTGTGGACAGCCCGCGTTCAATGCAGGTTTTCATAGTGAAGCCAGGGCAGTGTGCGAAAAATTCATGAATGATTATGAGGGCAGCGAAATAATTGTGACGCCGAGTGCTTCCTGTGCGGGCTTCGTACGCAATTATTATTCAGGTCTTTTTAAAGATTCCCGTGCAGCTGGTGATGTAACAAAGATTACAGGGAAAGTATTTGAACTTAGCGATTTTCTTATAAATATTTTAAAAATCGAAAGCCTGGGTGCCAGTTTAGAAGGAACGGCAACCTATCATGATTCCTGCGCAGGGCTTCGTGAGTACGGAATAAAAAATGAACCCCGGCAATTGCTCAGAAACGTGCAGGGCCTTCACTTAACAGAAATGGCAGATGTGGAGACCTGTTGTGGTTTCGGCGGAACATTTGCCGTGAAATTTGAATCCATTTCATTGGCGATGGGAGATCAGAAAACAGGCAATATTTCGGATACCGGTGCACGTTATGTGATATCAACTGATATAAGCTGCCTGATGCATATACAGGGTGTGGCTGATAATAAGAAGCTGCCGTTTCAATCTATGCACCTGGCTGATGTACTGGCAAGCGGATACTAACAAGTTTAACGTTCAACGTTGAACGTTAAACCTCTATGAACTAACAACTAAAAACTAAGTACTAAAATGGCCCACTGGCTGCTCAAATCAGAACCAACCGCTTATTCCTGGGAGCAGATGCTCAAGGACAAGAAAACCAACTGGACGGGCATTCGGAATTATGCTGCGCGCCTGCATTTGAGAGCAATGAAGAAAGGAGATGAAGCTTTTTTTTATCATAGTAATAAAGGCCTTGAAATTGTCGGTATCGTTAAAATTGTAAAGGAGGCATATCAGGATCCGACAACTACTGATGAAGCCTGGGTAGCTGTTGATATTGCGCCGGTAAAAACTTTAAAAAAACCAGTAAGTATGGCCGATATAAAGCTCAATAAAAAGCTTGCAGAAATGGCCCTGCTTCGCATCAGCCGTTTATCAGTGCAGCCGGTTACTGATGACGAGTGGAATTCAATTATGAAAATGGCGGGCGAATAACCGAAAGGAGATTAGTTTATGCAAAAGAAAAAACTCGTTGTATTAAGTGGTGCCGGTATCAGTGCAGAGAGCGGGTTAAAAACTTTCAGAGATTCTGATGGTTTATGGGAAGGGTACCATGTAGAGGATGTAGCAACGCCCCGTGCGTGGAAAAAAGATCCTTCGCTGGTGCTGGATTTCTATAATCAGCGGCGTGAACATGTTCGCAATGCAAATCCGAATGCAGCTCATAAAGGTTTGGCAGAACTTGAAAAAAAATTTGACGTTACCATCATCACACAAAATATTGATGACCTTCATGAACGTGCCGGCAGCACCGATGTGCTTCACCTTCACGGAGAAATTTTTAAAATGCGGAGTGAAAAAAATCCGGCTTTGATATATGAAATCCGGGATAATATCCGGTTAGGAGACCTTGCAGAAGATGGAGAACAATTACGGCCCGCGATCGTCTGGTTTGAGGAACCGGTTCCATTGATTGAAGATGCTGCTGAGTTAGCCTCACAGGCTGATCTCTTCGTTGTGATCGGTACTTCCCTGGTTGTTTATCCTGCTGCGGGACTGGTTCATTATGTTCCACGGTACGCACCGAGATTTATAATCGACAAAAAAATTCCTCCAGGTATTCAACCGGCATATACTGTATTTATAGAGAAGCCTGCGACAGAAGGTATTCTGGAACTGCAGAACTTACTCGCTGAAATCTGAGCTGCTATCAGGCATGAATAAACCTGATGCCTTCTTTCTCCAACTCTTCAAGTACAGGTAAATAGATATCAGGATAGATAGGAATAATAACACCTTTCCTTGATATTTTACCTTCGAGAATCATTGTTGCTGCAATGCCTAACGGTAGCCCAACTGTACGTGCCATAGCTGTATAAACGCTGTCTTTGCCTTTTGCAATAAAATGACTCGTAATTGATTTATCAACTCCCTGTTCAGTATAACCGAGTTCATGCAGCATTATAATCATATCCTTATCATCCGGTGAGAGTGCAAGTCTTTTTTCGAGGATATATAACAGCACTTCAGCAGCACTGCATTTACCTTTATTGATAAGTTCCGGAGAATCGAGACCCAGGTAGAATAATTGTTTTAGCGCCAGGTTTGCTTCATGCATTTCAGATGCCATTCTTGAAGTTGCTGAGTATTTTACCTTATCGATATTCATATCCTGCAGGTTGCCAGTTTCATCAACTATCAGAAATTCATTTACCGGATCAGAACCCGCGGGAGTGATGCTTTTACCAGATTCGATCATTTGTATCAGGTTCTCCAGGTGTTCTTTTGTATTATTAAATCTTTTCGAAAGTGTATTCTGCAGCCAATCGGAAAAACCATTGCGGTCAAAATGTATCTGGAAAAAAGCTGAAAGGCTCATCCCGTCAGTATCATAAATGATTTTATCATCGGTGAGTTTCAGCTCAATTAAGTTTTTCCAGCCAAATGAAAAATCGGGATGGCGCAATGTGGTGCGGATAAAAGTACTTATGCCTTCAAGCGCATAAAGCGGAATATATGAAAGTGAATCCCTGTTAGGATACCATGCATAATTTACCGATCCGGGAATGGTAACCTGCCTTTCGGGTCTGAACAATTGCTCATAATTTTCTTTCACCGGATCACCATTCTGCAGGTATGCGGCGCCGTCTTTTCCTGCAAATACGATGTTTCTTGGGTTCCAGCTTATCTTATAATGCCATGGATTATCGTCGCTTTCCGGAGCAACCAATCCTCCACAATGAGATCTGAACGATTTCACCACACAGCCTCTTGCGCGGATCCCATCAATCATCATCATTGCACTCATATGATCAATGCCGGGATCGAGCCCCATTTCACATAAAAAAGTGAGGCCATTTTTTTCCACCTCCTGGTTTAAACTTTTAAGCTCAGGAGTCGCGTATGATGCATTCAGAAAATTTTTTCTGAATACAAGACATTTTTCAGCGATGGTGTGATGAAGATGTGGCGGCAGCAGAGAAATTACCAGGTCTGCCATTTCAATAAGTGCATTGATTTGTTTTTCATCGTCGCTGCTGATACCGTAAGCAGAAGCCTGTACATGGTCCTTTGTTTTTGATATCGCAGTTTCCACGTTGGCATCAACCACATGCAGGTGGAAGTTCATGCGTTCTGCACGCGCCAGTAAGTAGTCAATTAATACAGTTGCCGATTTACCTGCTCCGAATAATACGATATGTTTCATGTCCGCGCTTTCAGTTCACTAAGTTAGTGCAGCAACTGTTTTGAATTCTGATTATTCAAATGAAAAAATACGGTGCAGGGAAAATTACTTTTCTGGTTTTTCCGAAGAAAATCTACTACTGCGGTTTTTTTACCTGGAATAAGTGAGACTGAGGTCGGCTGATGATATACTTTTTATTGAGGATTCAATTTTAACTCCTCTGGAAGATTTTGGAACTTCAATTGACTTATCAGAATTTGCAGGAATTGAATTGATTTCAAGTATTTCAGTTTTGAAAACTTTTTTGTTTGACTGGATGTATTTCAACTCCACTACCACACGGTCTATTGGGAACCTGGAATTGTTCTTTACTACCAGTTCAAATTCTTTAATTCCACCAAGAAGCCCCACTTTGTATCCGTCCAGTTTAACTTCAATAAGTTGAGCAATATTTTTTCTTGTCTCTTCCTTCTCTGCCAGTAAAGCAATGTGGGCATCGTTTTCAGCTGAGGAGATTTTTTCTGCAGGCGGTTGTTCCTGAACTGCAACTTCGGGTATAACAACAGGAGCCAACTTTTTATCCTTTATTTTTTTTGCTGCGTTTTCTTTCTTTTTTGCTGCCAGCAAACTTTCATTTTCTGCTGCCAGGGAAGCAGCGGCTAAAGAATCAGTATTTGCACTGGATGGCGGTAAAGGTAAATTATTACTGGTTAGAATTGCCCCGGGCACCGGCAGTTTAGCTTCTGGTTCTGCCCTCTCTGGCTTTATACTTATCCTGTTTACCAGTTCTTTTGGCTTCAGTTTATACCCCGGATTGATGATTGAATTTGCGATAAGTGACCCCACCATTATTAACGATGCAATACCAATTGTGATGGCAAATTTTTGAAGAGAAATAGAATAGAATTTCTTTGAATGCGCGGGTTCGATGAAATGAATTTTCAATTCCTCATTCGCATGGCTGCTGTCTGCAAAATCAGTTTTAGAGCTAATATGTAAAACTTTGTCAGAAGGGTCAGCATGAACTGAACTGAATTCAGTGTTGCTATTGTTTTCCGGTGTTTCGGGGTAACCGGTTCTTAAAAATTCTGCTGGCTGGTTGAATTTCGGTTGGGCATTTCTGTGAAATACCGAATCTTTCTCACTTGTTTTAATCAGGATTATTTTCTTATTCGTAACTGCTGATGGAAGTGAAACCCAGATGGTTGATTTTTTTACTGATTCAACTGGTTTTTGCGCAGGTAAAACAGATGAATTGCTTTCATCCAAGGCTTGTTGTTCATAATAACCTGCCATTAAAAATCTCGCCAATGTCGGGAACTCATACAGGTCATGTTCCGGAATAGGGTGGGGCAGTTTTTCCGAATTTGTATTTAACCCGTTCAACAGTATATCGTCATTCTGAAGTCGTGTCCGGGAAAGTGGCGGCTTGTCATACTCTTTTTCCAAAGCAGTAACAGCGGGAACAAAAATTTTGAATTCGTCAAGCTCCACGGGATATTTCCATGAGGCACTTCTTCCTTCAGTCCATATCAGATCATGAGGCTGTAAGCTCAGACTCACCAATTCCTCAAAGCTGTAAGGCCCGGTTTGTTCGTTATTGCGTAACAGAAGATAACTTTCCATAAACCATCCGCTTTTAAATATAACAAAATTCTTTGAACTATCGGAGCGTACGCGGCATTTAAAGCTCAATTAATTTTAAGATTTTTTAAGGATTTTAAGGTCCGGACAGCCCCGGAAAAACTTAAATATGGAAACTACCATGGCGACATTTTCAGGATATGATTTCTATCCACAGGAGTGGATAAAATAGCCTTAAAATTAGCTCTCAGATGCTTGATATCAGTGCATTTTCAGGTAGATTTGCAAACTTCAGAAAATCAGCCAGACCAACGAAAACAAACTATGGACGACCAGTTACTGCCGGAAGAAACGAGGGACAATGACAGGATCATTCCTGTGAACATTGAAGAGCAGATGAAATCATCTTATATCGACTACTCCATGAGTGTGATAGTCGGCCGGGCATTGCCGGATGTAAGAGATGGATTGAAGCCAGTACATCGCCGCATTCTTCATGCGATGAATGAACTCGGCCTTGATTTCAACAAACAACCCCGTAAATGTGCACGTATCGTAGGAGAGGTGCTCGGTAAATTCCACCCGCATGGCGATGGATCGGTATATGATGCCCTGGTAAGGCTCGCCCAGGAATGGAACCTGCGCTACCCGATGGTAGACAAGCAGGGAAACTTCGGTTCTGCTGACGGAGATGGACCTGCAGCTATGCGTTACACAGAAGCCAGGATGGCGAAGCTGGCTGCATTTATGCTGGAAGACATCGACAAAGAGACGGTAGATTTCCAGTTGAATTTTGATGACTCCATGCAGGAACCAACTGTGTTGCCTGCGCGATTTCCTCAATTGCTGGTAAACGGGAGCAGTGGTATCGCTGTCGGTATGGCAACGAACATGATGCCTCATAATCTTTCAGAAGCTATTGATGGGTGTATTGCTTTCATTGACAACAGGGAAATCACGATTGATGAACTGATGACTCATGTGAAAGCGCCGGATTTTCCAAGCGGTGGAATCATCTATGGAATGGAAGGGGTGAAGGCGGCTATGCATACGGGTAGAGGAAGGGTAGTGGTCCGGGGAAAACTGACAGTGGAGACAAAGGCAAGTGGTCGGGAAACAATCATTATAACAGAAGTTCCCTACCAGGTAAGCCGTGATGTGCTTACAGCGAGAATCGGGCAACTAGTAATAGACAAGGTGATTGAAGGAATTGTGCATGTGAACAACGAATCCAATGAAAAAGAAGGTACTCGCATAGTAATAGATCTGAAGCGTGATGCGGTATCGGGCGTAATAGTCAATCAGCTGTATAAGTACACAGATCTCCAGACTTCATATGGAATAAATAATGTGGCGCTGGTAAAAGGAAGACCACGTACACTTAATCTGAAAAATCTTATTTCAGAATTTGTTGATTTCAGGCACGAGGTTGTTATCAGAAGAGCAAAATTCGAACTGAAAGAAGCTGAGAAAAAAGCGCATATACTTGAAGGTTATATCATCGCACTGGATCACCTGGATGAAGTAATTAAGCTTATCAGGAATTCAACAAATCCTGAAGAAGCAAAGAATGGTCTGGTATCGAGTTTCGCGATGACCGAAATCCAGGCTAAAGCAGTTCTCGAACTTCGTTTACAGCGCCTCACTGGAATGGAGCGCGAAAAGATAAAGGAAGAGTATGATGAGATAATGAGGCTGATCGCGCATCTCAGAGAATTACTCGCCAATGAGGCAATGCGTTTTGATCTTATCAAAACCGAATTGCACGAAGTAAAAGAGAAATTTGGTGACGCACGTCGTTCAGAAATCACATATCTCGATGATGAAGTGAGCCTGATTGATCTGATCAAGGAAGAAGATGTAGTGATTACCGTGTCGCACCTGGGTTATATCAAACGTACTCCTGCAGATGAATACCGCGCTCAGAAAAGAGGGGGCCGCGGGAGTATCGGCGGAAGAACCCGCGAAGAGGATTGGATAGAACATCTGTTTGTAGCAAGCACGCACCATACTTTGGTATTTTTTACTGAAAAGGGCCGTTGTTTCTGGCTGAAAGTTTACCAGATACCAGATGGTGACAAACAGAGCAAGGGAAGGGCTATTCAGAACCTGATCCAGCTTCCTAGCGACGATAAGATCCGGGCGATACTGGATGTAAAAAAGCTGGAAGACGAAGCATTTGTAAATAGTCATTTTATAGTACTTTGTACCAAGAAAGGCATCATCAAAAAAACTAACCTGGAAGATTTCAGTCGACCGAGGGCAAACGGAATCAATGCGATCACAATTCTCGAAGGTGATCAGCTACTTGAGGCCAGGCTAACCGATGGAAATTCTGAGATCATGTTGGCTGTGAAAAGCGGCAGGGCTATCCGCTTCCCGGAAGAGAAGGTGAGATCTACCGGTAGAGGAGCGATCGGGGTGGCTGGTATAGAAGTTGATAATGATGATGATGAGGTGGTGGGCATGGTTTGTGTTAATAAAGAAGATAAGACCAGGACAATTCTGGTAGTTTCTGAAAAAGGATTTGGTAAGAGAACAGCTATTGAAGAATATCGTATAACCAACAGAGGCGGAAAAGGTGTTAAAACCATCAGCGTAACCGCCAAAACAGGAAATCTGGTAGGCATTTTGGATGTAACAGAGAAGGAAGATCTTATGATCACGTGTATGTCAGGAGTAACAATCCGGATGTCGGTAGGTACTATCAGCGAACAGGGTCGTGCGACACAAGGTGTTAAACTGATCCGGCTTGATGAAAGCGACCAGATAGCGGCGATCACACAGCTGGATGAAGAGCAGATTGAAATTGCTGCGATAGCACCAACTGAAACACCAGGCATCAGCGATGTAATAAGTAGTGGTCCGGAAGTTGAGCCGGATCCAGAAGTTCAGTAACTTTTTAATTAAAATAAATTGCCATGAAGAAGGGCCTTTTTTTCACTTTACTCATCATAGCCGGATTCAGTGTGAATGCACAGGATCTGAAAAAAATCAAAGAATCGCTTAGTGCAAACAAGCTGACTGAGGCTAAAACTGATATAGAAAAATTTCTGGCTGTTCCAAAAAATCAGAAAAACCCGGAAGCATATTATGTGAAAGGGAAAATTTATTCCGCGATTGCTGCGAATCCTGCTGAAAGGGCAACAACCCCCGATGCAAGAATGACGGCACTGGACGCCTTCAAGAAATCGCTGGAAGTTGATAAGAACCAGGCTACAATTTTCATGACCGTAGACCAATACCAGCCGGTGTTTGCACTTTACTCAAGTGGTTTTGACGAGGCTGCAAATCTCTACAATGCTGAAAAATATGAAGAAGCCCTGAGTACATTTAAAAGTACCGGAGTAGTTGGGGATTATATATACAGTCAGCAATGGGGACTTTATAAACTGGATACTACGCTCACATATTACAGTGCTTTGTCTGCAATGAATGCTAAAAAAGACGATGAGGCCCTGGTTTATTTTGCAAAACTGGCCGATGCTAAAGTAGCTGTCACTCCTGAGCAGGTTACATCATATCGTTACCTTGCAAAACATTATTATGATAAAAAAGACGAGGCCAATATGATGAAGTACATCAAACTTGGTCGCGAGCTTTATCCGAATGATGATTATCTGCCCTTGCTTGAGCTTGATTATATGCGCGGTAAAGGGGATGCAGCTGCATTGAATGCCAAGTACGAAGAAATCCTCGCTACAAGCCCGAATAATTATGATGTAATTCTGGATTATGCTTCCTCGTTATTTAATGAAACGCATGTAACTGATGCATCAAAAAGGCCGGCGGATTATAATGAAAAAGTAAAAAAGATTGAATCTCTTTACCTGCGGGCTATTGAAATAAAGCCTGATTCATATGATGCCAGGCTTTCTCTCGGCAAACATTATTATAACCAGATGCTATATATAGAAGAAGAAGCCAGTAAAATAAAGGGCTCTAAACCAGAGGACGTAAAAAAGAAAGCGGATATGAATGCTGAAGTAGCAGCTATTGCCGATAAAGCTATTCCCCAACTGGAAAAAGTTTTTGGGTTCTATGATACACAAGGCAAGCTGAAAACGAGCGAAAGGTCTAATTTTAAATCTTCCTGCAGTCTTCTTACTTATTCTTATGAAAAAAAGAAGGATAAAACAAAGGCGGATTTCTACCAGAAAAAATATGACGAAGCTGACAAAGCACACGGTTAGCCGATTTTAAAATATTCATCATGCAGGAGGGAGAGCTTAATGCTTTCCCTTTTGTAATTTCAGGGGCTATAAATTTTTGTATGGAAAATCTTAATCTCGGCAGGCAGGAATTCGGTGACGAAAAAAATAAGGGTAATACAATGACCCGGCTGGAAGTATCAGCATTATTAGATGAATGGATCAGCAATGAACGATTACGGGTACACGTAAACCAGGTCGGCAAACTGATGTATTCCTGGGCAAGGGAACAGGAGAATCTCGACGAAGAAAATGCCTGGAGTTGGGAGATGGCGGGTCTTTTGCACGATGCTGACTGGGATAAATGGCCGGATCAGCATTGCAGGAAAATTATTGAAGAGCTCGAATCAAGGAATATTGATCCTGAAATTATCCGCGCAATCGCTTCTCATGGTCCTGCCTATTTCGGCGTAGAGCCCAGGACAAAGATGGACAAAATGCTTTATGCATTTGATGAATTGTCGGGCCTTGTACATGCCTATTCTCTTATGAGGCCCGAAGGATATTTGGGTATGGAACTGAAGGGCGTACAAAAACGACTGAAAGAAAAATCATTTGCGGCTAACGTATCACGTGAGGATATCCGGGATGCAGCAGAAAGGTCCGCAGTTCCCGTGGAGGATCTGATCAGGTTTATCATCGCGCACCAGACTGCTTAAAATACTGGAACTGATTTATGCCGGGAGCCACGGGAAGAAATGAGAATGCATATTTTTTTCTGCTCAGAACTGCATGGAAATATGCATACGCTGACAGAAAAAAGTATGTACTGATTTACATTTTTTTCATGTTCAGCAATATTGTTTCTTCCCTGTACCCGGTGATCTGGGGAATATTCATAAATGATATTCAGAAGAATGGCGTTGATGTGCTTAATCATGCCTGGATATATGCTGCCTTATACCTGGCTGTGCGATTAAGTGATTGGTTATTTCATGGCCCATCCAGAATTATTGAAAGAAATCTCGCTTTTAATATCGGGAGGAATTTTCTGCAGGAACTTTATCATAAGTCATTGCGGCTTCCTGTGAAATGGCACCAGGATCATCATTCAGGAGCAACGATCAACCGCGTAAGGAAGGCCCATGAAGCTTTACGCAACTTTTTTGATCGCGGGTTTGAGTACCTGCACACTCTTTTCAAATTCATTTTTTCTTTCGCCGCTATGTTATACTTCTCGCCATTATTTGGTGGAATCGCGATTGCAATGGGTGCTGTTGTGGTATGGATTATTTTGTTGTTTGACAGGCCGTTTATAAAAACACTTGATCAGGTAAATGAAGGTGAACACGTAGTGTCATCAACATTGTTTGATAGTTTATCCAATGTGGTTACTGTAATCACACTCCGGCTACAGGACAGGTTGGAGAAAACGCTTCTGAACAGGGTACAGCAGATCCTGCCACCATTTAAAAGGAACATACTTCTCAATGAATGGAAATGGTTTGTTACTGATATACTTGTAGGGTTGATATATGCGGTTATAGTAGTCGGTTATGTGTGGCAGCATTGGAAACCAGGTGAGGTTTTTCTGCTTGGAGGTCTTGTAACGCTGATAGGTTATGTAGAAAGATTTACGAGCGTATTTCACAACATTGCCTATTTATATACCGATGTTGTACGGCAGGCGACCGATGTGCGAACGGCGATGGTGATACCTGAAGCTTATAAGGCGCATCATTTACCTGAACAACCCGGTCCTTTACCTGAAACCTGGGAAAAAATATCTGTTCAGCATCTGAACTTCGCTCATGATAAACACCGTGAATTTGTAGCACATAGTGAGACAGGTGTCTCGTTTGGCGCCGGTTTAAAAAATATACAGCTCGATCTGGTAAGAGGCAAACGGATTGCACTGATAGGCGAAAGCGGAAGTGGAAAAAGTACATTACTTGCCATTCTGCGAGGTCTTTATCCGTCGGAACCAGGTACAAAGGTCTTCGTAGATGGTGTTGAAAGGGTAGAAGGATTATCATTAATAGCTGAGCACGTAACGCTGTTTCCACAGGAGCCTGAAATATTTGAAAACACAATCGAGTACAATATTACTCTTGGGTTGCCTTATGAAACCGGAGAAATTGAGGAGATTACAAAACTGGTCCATTTCAGTGAAGTTATCCGGCAACTGCCGAAGGGGCTGCAAAGTAATATTGTAGAGAAAGGCGTGAATTTATCTGGCGGACAGAAGCAACGCCTGGCACTTGCCCGGGGATTATTTGCATCCAAGGACAGTGATATTATTCTATTGGACGAACCTACAAGTAGTGTTGATCCTAAAACTGAATTACTTATCTATGAACAACTTTTTGAAGCAGCAACTGATAAGGTGATTGTTTCTGCACTGCACAGGTTACATTTGTTGCGCTACTTTGATGTAGTACATGTGATGGAAAAAGGAGAAATTATTGCTTCCGGAACATTGCCAGATTTAATTGAAAGCAGTGATCTGTTCCGGGAATTATGGAGACACCAGGAGCTGGGGCGTTAATACCCCATGGTTGGCTGGTAACTAAAACAAATTCCCCGAACTGACAGATTCCGGCTTCATGTTAATACCATCTGACCATGTTCTTAAGTAGCGCTCCGGCCAAGTTCATTCTGTTTTACTTCGTAAATTGTTACCACAAAATCTTCTTCATAAGCAACATGAACTGATGTTAGCAGGCATTTATTTTCTTCTTCATAGGCAGCTTTGTCAAATGTTACCTCACAGATATCGTCTGTATTTACCGGGAACTTTTTAACCAGAAATTTTTGCATTTGATCAGGTATTTAATTGAGATGGATAAAAAATTATACCACGGGCCTGAGAATCGATTGCTGATTAAATTATGCGCGATTTCTTCAATCCTAAATAAACCGACAACAGAACTCATTAACCATTTTTTGGAAGTCATCCGAAGCGGGGCTAATACTTCCTCGAATTAAGGCGAAGCGCTTACTTAACATAATATAAATTATAAGGAAAAATATCATGGAATTCGGGCGGGACCCAGTAGAAAAAAATTTTGGCACTATAAAGCCGATCAAGCGTCCTCACCTGGTTTCTTAAAAAAGAAAAATCCAGATTACCGAATAGCTGAACGTCTGAAAATCAATGAAAAAACCAAATAGCTTCAATAAAACTTTAATCAAGTTCCAGCTGAAAATGACTCAGGTTTTTGTACAAACCATCATCAAGCTGCATGAGTTCATCGTGTGATCCGGTTTCTCTTACAAGTCCTTTATCCAGTACAACGATCTTATCGGCATTACGTATGGTCGATAACCTGTGCGCGATGACGAAGCTGGTACGGTTCTGCATTAGATTTTCCAAAGCGGCCTGTACCTGATATTCTGAAGCTGAATCCAGGGAACTCGTAGCTTCATCAAGAATAAGAATTGCTGGGTCTTTCAGGATCGCACGGGCAATTGCAATACGCTGCCGTTGACCCCCGGATAGTTTTATTCCCCGCTCGCCGACAATGGTTTCATATTGCTCGGGAAAACTCCTGATAAATTCATCCGCATAAGCCTTTTTTGCTGCTTCGGTAATCTCTTCCAGACTCGCATCGGGCCTGCCATAAGCGATATTCTCTTTTATAGTTCCCCCAAACAACATAACATCCTGCGGCACTACAGCCATCTGTAATCTCAGCTGGGAAATCGGAATATCAGCGGCAGTGCGACCATCAAAAAGAATCTGGCCGCTATCAGGCTCGTAAAATCTTAATAATAGCGACGCAACTGTTGATTTCCCCGCTCCGCTTGGTCCAACAAGAGCCACCTGCTCGCCGGGATTAACCCTGATTGATACATTTTTTAAGACCGGTAGCTCACGTCTTGAAGGATAGGCAAATGCCACTTCCCGGAATTCGACTGCTCCATTTAACCGATATTTTTCATCGAGAACTGCTTCCGTAACATCCACCAATTCCGGTACTTCTTTCAGTAATTCCCGAACACGCTGTGTAGCCCCGAGGGTTTTCTGAAGATTGCTGTACAGGTCCGCAAAACCCGCCATGCTGCCGCCTACAAAAGAAGTATATACGACAAAGGCGGTCAGGTCACCAAAACTTAAATCACCTTTCTGCATCAGGCCCACGCCAAACCAAACCACAAGGATAATTGCACCAAATAAACTGAAAAGCATAAATGAAATGAACAAGCCCCTGGCCCTGCCGTTTTTTACAGCCAGGTCCACAACAGCACGCAGGCTTCTCGTATAACGATTGGTTTCAAACCACTCATTTGAGAATGATTTTACATTGCTGATTCCAGACAAAGTCTCCTGTACAATAGTATTTGAATCGGCGAGTTGATCCTGTGCTTTTCGTGAAAGTTTACGGATGTATTTCCCGAAAATAACGGCAATAATCACAAGCACCGGTACTACCGAAAGCATGATCAATGTCAGCTTTTTCGAAATAAAGAAGATCAGGCCGATACCTACTAAAAGTGTCAGAATTCCCCTTAAAATTTCGGCGAGCATGAATGTGACGGCATCCTGGATCTGCGAAAGATCACTTGTGATCCTGCTGGAAAGTTCACCCACTCTCCTCTGTGCGAAAAAGTCCATGGGCAACCTGATAATACGTTTATATACATCACTACGCAAGTCCATTAATGCACTTTCACCAACAATTGTAAAGAGGTTAACTCTTGTAAAAGAAAGCGCCATCTGAATCAGGAGAATTCCGAACATAGCTGCCGCTATCAGCGAAGGATTAATGGCTTCTTTTCCCTGTTTTAGTGCTTCTGCGCTATCTATCAGGAATTTGAAAAAGTATGGCAGGGCAAGTGTGGTTAGGCTGCTTAAAACAATTACTATAAGCCCCAGGATAAATTTGAATTTATAGGGCTTTACATACTTAAAAATCAGTAATGCCTCTTTCCAGTTTTCTTTATTCAGCCTGATTTTTTTATCAGATTCAACTTCCGGACTATCGGAACGACCCCTTCTCGCCATAATTTTTACTCAGATAAATTAAAGTGCAATATCCGCCAATTAGCTGAAAACTTTATCATCAAAATGTAATCAGTCCGCGGCTTTAATAACATACTGACGTAACTTACTACTGTAATACTTTAAGCTTTCGTCAGATTACATGATTTAAAATGCAAACGTTCGATACTCTTACTGAAGCCATTGAAGGAATGCGTGAAAACGGCTATGTGCTCGACTTCAATATAGCCTTCGACAAGATTCAATGCGCGCAGAATGGTCTCTGCCTGAACCCGGATCAGTTTGAAATCACTGATTATTTCCGTTTTGAAGGAAATACTGATCCGGCCGATGAAGCAATTTTATTTGCCATTGAATCAAAATCCGGTGATATAAAAGGATTATTGGTAGATGGATATGGAACTTCATCAGAGTCTGCCTCTGACGAATTGATTCACAAACTATCCATACATAAAACCGGATCCTGATAAACGCAACAAAGGGAGTTTAACGTTAGAGCTGGAACCTTTCGGTATTAATGGATTAAATTTACAGACTAGAAAAGATTGCCGTGCTAAAGAAAAAATACTGGATCATTCCGCTTGGGATCATTATTGCCATTGCCGCGTTTTCATTTATGTTCCGCAGGCCCGCTGTTGATTATAGCGCAGATATTAAACCCATCCTGAATAAAAAATGCATCACTTGTCATGGTGGTGTTAAAAAGAAAGCTGGATTTTCCCTCCTTTTTCGTGATGAAGCGATGGACACAACTGAATCCGGTATTCCGGCAATTATTCCCGGTGATCCGGATGCAAGCGAAATGATCAGGAGGCTCACTTTGAAAGATCCGGATGAGAGAATGCCTCACCATAAAGATCCGCTGAGTGAAGAAGAAATTAAACTGCTCAGGCAGTGGATAGATGAAGGCGCAAAATGGGGCGAACATTGGGCATATATCCCTGTACAACCTGTTCATGTGCCTGCAGAAAGATATTTTTTCGGACTTGTAAAAAAGGATAACCCTTGGGTGAAAAATGATATAGACGAATTCATTGCAGAGAAACTCAGAGAAGTAAAATTGACACCTTCAGCCGAAGCTGATAAAAGAACATTATTAAGAAGAGTAAGCCTGGATATCACGGGCCTGCCAGCTCCGCAGAATCTTGCAGAAAAATTCCTCACTGACAGTTCTTCTGAAGCATACGGAATTCTTGTTGACTCTTTGATGAGTCTACCACAATTTGGTGAACGCTGGACTTCACTCTGGATGGATCTTGCACGTTATGCAGATACCAAGGGTTATGAGCGTGACGACAGCAGATCAATATGGCGATACCGCGATTGGCTTATAAAAGCTTTCAATGAGGATAAACCATATGATAAATTTCTTACTGAACAGATTGCGGGGGATTTATTACCAGATGCCTCGGACGACCAGATTCTTGCAACCGCTTTTCATCGCAATTCAATGACCAATGATGAAGGAGGCACCGAGAACGAAGAATTCCGAGTTGCCGCAACCATTGATAGGGTCAATACCACCTGGGAAGTTCTGATGGGAACCACATTCGCCTGTGTGCAATGTCATAGTCATCCTTATGATCCATTCAAACACGAGGAGTACTACAAGTTCCTGGCATTTTATAATAATTCCCGAGATGAGGACACATATGAAGACTATCCCCTTTTTCACGAGTACAAGAAAAAAGACAGTGCAGTATTTGAAAAATTGCGAAGCTGGACAAAAGAAAACCTCACTTCGCAGGAATCAGTTGAAGTAATTCATTTTCTGAAAACATGGCAGCCGGTTGTATATGGTCTTTCAGCAGATTCATTTAATAACAGCGAATTGTCTGATACAAAATGGCTGGTGATGCGTAAGACATCAACTGCACGGATAAAACATATCGATCTTACAGGTAAGTCTGAATTACTTCTCAGATATATTTCATTTGCAAAGGATGGCATACTCAGAATATACGCTGACAGCATTAATGGTCCATTGCTCGCTACAATCAATTTTCCTAAAACAAAGGATGGCTGGAATTTTCTGAAAACTGAAATTTCGCAGATTTCGGGTATACATGATATTTACCTGGACTACTACAGCAAAGAACTAAAGAAAGAAACATATAATGGCCTTCAGTTCGATTGGTTTTATTTCACCAATCCTTTTCCCGGAATTACCAAAACGGGCTATGACTCTGCACGTTCATGGTACGATACATTGCTGAGAAGCAGGAATGTTGATATTACTCCGGTGATGATTGAAAATCCGGATTTTCTGAAACGTGGAACAAATGTTTTTGTAAGAGGCAACTGGATGGTAAAAGGCGATCCTGTTGAACCCGGTGTTCCAGGCTCATTATCCCCGATGCCGGAAGGTGCCCCCAAAAACAGGCTTGGTCTTGCACAATGGATCACAGCGAAAAATAATCCGCTCACAGCCAGGACTATGGTCAATCGTATGTGGGAGCAGTTGTTTGGACAGGGTCTCGTTGAAACCCTGGAAGATATGGGTACGCAAGGCATCCCTCCGACGCACAAAGAGTTACTGGACTATCTGTCATGGAAATTCATGAACGAATACAACTGGAGCATAAAGAAACTGTTAAGGGAAATGCTGATGTCTGCGACTTACCGCCAGGATTCAAAACTTAGTCCGGAAGCATTGAAAAAAGATCAGTTCAATAAATGGTATGCACGTGGACCACGGGTAAGGCTAAGCGCAGAACAGATCCGCGACCAGGCATTGGCGGTTTCTGGTTTGCTTAGTAAGAAAATGTATGGAAAAAGTGTAATGCCGTATCAGCCTGGAGGAATCTGGCTTTCGCCCTACAATGGAAATAAATGGATACAAAGTAAGGGAGAAGATCAGCACCGGCGCGCAATATATACTTACTGGAAAAGAACAGCGCCTTATCCTTCAATGATCAGTTTTGATGGAGCAGCAAGGGAAGTGTGTATGGCACGTAGAATCAGGACCAACACGCCTTTGCAGGCACTTACAACATTGAATGACTCAGTGTATATTGAAGCTTCAAGGCAACTCGCCTGTACAATGAAAAAGAAATACAATGAAGACTACACGCAGATGATTTCAATTGCATATCAGAATGTAACAGGCGCCCCGATCACAAAACAGAGACTGGAGATCCTGGAAAAACTATACCTGAGATCTTTGGAAAAGTTTAAATCAGATCCAGAAAGAACATGTGAAATGATTGGTTTACAAAACGAATTTAATGAACCTGTAACTGCATCAATGGTTGTAGTGGCAAATGCGATGCTCAACCTGGACGAGGTTGTAACGAAAAACTGATATCATGGGCCGAAAAGAAGATATGGAACAGAAATGGCTGCAGCAGGCAAGTAAGGAAGCCGTGCAGAATATCACACGCAGGCATTTTCTTAAAGAAAGCCGTACGGGTATCGGATTGATGGCGCTTGGATCATTCCTGAGCGGATGCGACTGGTTTGGTTCTAAAAAGTCATCTGCCGCTGCTCCATCTTTTTTTGATCCCGCACATCCTATGATTCCGAGAACGCCGCATTTTGCCGGTAAGGCGAAATCGGTGATTTTTCTTCATATGGCTGGCGCGCCTTCTCAGCTTGAACTTTTCGACTATAAACCTGACCTGCATGCGCTTGATGGAAAAGATTGTCCTGAATCGTTCCTGGAAGGTAAAAAGTTCGCGTTCATCCGTGGTGTACCTAAAATGCTGGGACCACAGTCAGCATTCAAACAATACGGAGACAGCGGCACCTGGTTATCAGATAATCTGCCTCATTTCCGGCAGGTAGTCGATGAGGTTAGTATTCTGAAAGGTGTTACTACAGATCAGTTCAATCACGCACCGGCGCAACTGATGATGCATACAGGAAGTCCAAGACTCGGTCGGCCAAGTATGGGGTCCTGGATAACTTATGGCCTCGGTTCAGAAAATGCAAATCTTCCGGGATTTGTTGTGCTCACTTCTGGCGGAAATAATCCGGACGCAGGAAAAAGTGTGTGGGGCAGCGGATTTCTACCTTCAGTATACCAGGGAGTTCAGTGTCGTTCAGAAGGCGAACCGGTATTATTTATAAAAGATCCTTCAGGCATGGATCGTGAACTTCGCGGAGCTTCTATAGATGCAATCAATGATGTCAATAAGCTGGCTTATGAAGAATTCGGTGATCCGGAAATTTTGAGCCGCATCTCGCAATATGAGATGGCTTACAAAATGCAGATAGCTGTTCCCGAGATCATGAATATTAACGACGAACCTCAGTATATCCATGATATGTACGGAACAAAACCCGGTGCGGCTTCATTTGCGAATAACGCTTTACTGGCAAGGAAACTCGTTGAAAAAGGCGTTCGCTTTGTGCAGTTATTTGATTGGGGCTGGGATATGCATGGCACCAGCGAAGCAGGAGCAATTGATGTAGGATTTATCAACAAATGCCGCCAGGTTGATAAGGCAATGACTGCTTTAATCCTCGACCTTAAACAGCGTGGTTTACTCGATGAAACAATTGTTGTATGGGGAGGAGAATTCGGCAGAACACCTATGCAGGAAAATCGCGAAGGCAAACAGAATCCGTTCAAAGGTCGCGACCACCATGCTGATGCATTCTGTATGTGGATGGCAGGCGGCGGAATTAAAAAAGGAGCAAGCTTTGGCGAAACTGATCCTATCGGTTATAATGTTATTAATGGAAAAGTATCCGTGTATGATATCCAGGCTACGATTTTAAACCAGCTTGGTTTTGATCATGAACAATTCACTTATGAATTCCAGGGCCGGCCATTCAGATTAACAGACGTTGCAGGAAAAGTGATCCACGAAATTTTGTCTTAGCTTTCTTTACTTTCAACCCGAATCATCATAATTAAACCACCTTTACTTCATGCCTTTTTCGAGAAGACAGTTTATAAAAAATTCAGGACTTGCCGCATCAACACTTGCACTCAATGCCCTGGAATCATATGCGGAATCAGGAAGTAGAATGAAAGCGGCACCGGGGTTTGAATTAAAGATTATGGCGACCAACTGGGGATTCACCGGTGACGTAAACGCTTTCTGTGCAAAAGCAAAACAGGAAGGTTATGATGGCATTGAAGTTTGGGTACCTGCTGATGAAAAAGGAAGAACTGCATTGTCGCAGGCTATTCAGGCAAACGGATTATTACTTGGCCTCCTTTGTGGTGGCAGCGATCCGGATTTTTCCAAACATCTTGAACAATTCAGTACAGCAATCAAAGCGGCAACCGCGATGAAACCGGTATATATTAATTGCCACTCCGGTCGCGACTATTTCAGTTTTGAACAGAACAGGCAGTTTATTGATATTACGAACAAAGCTTCACAGAAATCCGGGGTTCCGATTTATCATGAAACGCATCGCAGCCGGATTCTTTTTGCAGCGCATGTTGCCAGAAGCTTCATTGAAAAAATTCCGGAACTTCGTTTAACCATGGACGCTTCACACTGGTGTAACGTTCATGAAACTTTGTTGACAGATCAGAAGGAAACAGTAAATCTTGCGTTGGGTCGTACCGGGCACATCCATGCAAGAATCGGCCATCCTGAGGGCCCGCAGGTAAATGATCCCCGCGCTCCCGAATGGGAAAATGCTGTAAGCGCTCATTTCGGCTGGTGGGACCAGGTTGTGGATCGGAAGAAAAAAGAAGGAAAGCTGCTCACGATCCTTACCGAATTTGGCCCGCCGGATTATATGCCTACACTCCCATACACCAGGCAACCATTGTCGGCACAATGGGAAATAAATAAATACATGATGCAGGTGCTGCGAAAAAGATATTTATCCTGAGAACCTTCTGAAATTATTCTAATTCATGACGTCTTTTTTCGGAGGTTTTCATCCGCTTATTGTTCACCTGCCAATCGGCATTCTCCTGATAGCATTGCTTTTTGAATGGCTTTCAGGTATCCCGAAATTCCGGCAACTCCAGCCTTCTGTTGTTCCGCTTTTTTTATTCGCTGCTATAACTGCAATAGCGGCCTGTATAACAGGTTATTGGTTGTCGGCAGGCGGTGAGTACGATGCGGTTACACTTAACCGTCATAAGTGGATCGGAATCTGGACCGCGCTCATTACTTCTGTCGCATGGCTGCTGAAAAAAGAATATAGCCTGGTGCCGAAGTTTCGGTTTATATATCGTAGTTTTTGTGTACTGCTTCTTGTGCTTATTATTTTTGCCGGCCATCTTGGGGGAACTCTTACGCATGGCTCAGGTTTTCTGACTAAAAACCTCCCGCCCACATTAAAAAAATCACTCGGAATAAAAACAGATGCTGGCGTTGATATTCCCATTGCAGATGTACAGGAATCAAAATTATACGAAGACCTTGTAGCAAGGGTATTGCAGAAGAAATGCACCGGATGTCATGGGCCTGACAAGCAAAAAGCAAGGCTCAGGCTTGATGCAGAACAATATATTCTGAAAGGTGGAAAAGATGGTAAAGTAATTAAAGCGGGAGATCCTTTAAACAGCGAGATCATAAAAAGATTATTACTTCCGGTGGAAGATGAAGATCACATGCCTCCGAAAGAAAAACCGCAGCTCACTACTGAAGAAATTGCCTTGATACATTTCTGGATAAGTTCGGGGCCGGATTTTAAGAAAATGGTGAAGGAGTTTTCACAGAATGACAGCGTAAAAGCGCTGCTGCTAACGTTTCAGGCTGATCATCATAAAACGGAGAAAGGAGATTTATTACTTCCGCAGATTCCTGTTGAACCTGCACGAAAATCATTACTCGATAGTTTAAAAAGCCGGCAAATAATAATACAGAAAATCGATCCGAACAGTCAGTACCTCTCGGCAAACTTTATAAACAGTATGGGCTCAGTTGACAGCTCGTTGATGTTGTTTGCCGGAATAAGTAATCAATTACTTGTACTGAATCTTGCTGACAAAAAGCTTTCTGATTCCGCAGTTCAATATATCAGCCAGTTAATTCAGCTGCGTCGGCTTAACCTGAGTGGAACAAATATTAACGACAGTTCTATCGAAAAGTTGAATTCCCTCAAAAACCTGGAATATTTAAACCTGGTGGGCACCTCAATCAGCATACAAGGACTTGAAAAGCTTAATGAGCTTACATCTATGAAATCTCTTTTCCTGTATAAAACTCAAGTCAGTAATTCCGATTACGAGAAAATAACAGGTTTTTTTCCAAAAGCAGTTATCGACACCGGCGGTTACCAGGTACCTACATTCACAACAGATACAACCATTTTCAAGGTACCTAAGAAAAAGAAGAAAGATGAGTAATCACTGAACGAAACTCAGCTTCTTTTTTCTGATATTCTTTTAATAATCTCACCTGGTTAAGAGATCGGTTCAGGTTATGACCTTCATAACGCGCGCCATAATAACTGTCATTGTTCAGATGATCAGTAATGAACCGGAGTGCCTGCATATAAATCATAAATTCGCCGGAATAGTAAAAGTATCTTATTTCTTCCTGAGTCAATACAGTGTTCATACTCTGTAAGTAGCCATGTACAATTGCTGTAAAGAATTCAGACCGGATTTCAATTTTTCCGAAATCTGTTTCTTCTTCGTCAGCAAGCGAAAGATAGGTACGCATCATATCCCCGAGGTCGCTGAAAAAATAACCCGGCATAACGGTATCGAGATCGATCACGCAGATTCCTTTTTCAGACGAGTCGAAAAGTATATTGCTGATCTTTGTATCGTGGTGTATCACGCGCGTTGGGATTGAATTACCAGCAGCAATTCTTTCATATTCATCAACGATTCTTTTCTGAGCCGTAAGGAATCCAATGACTTCCTGCGATAAATGTTGATTCTTTCTTGACGGGTCACCCTGTATTAATGCTTCCGTAAATTGTTTCCATCTCCCTGATAGATTATGAAATCCAGGAATTGGATACCGCAGTTTAGAAATATCCATTCCCTGCAACACTGCAGTAAATTTTCCAAACTGATTTGCAGCCTCAAAAGCCTCATTCGCATTACTGCAGCTGTTTAAAGCATGTGAGCCTGGCACATAAGGTGTAAGCCTGAAATACTTCCCGTTCATCTGCAAATAGGGATCACCGTTAGCAGCCGGAGCAGCGAGTGGAAGGAAATAGTCTGTATTTAAATGTCCCAGGTATTTTCCTATCAGACCAAGGTTCCAGGCAATGTCTTCAGGATGTTTAAACACTGCATGATTTATTTCCTGAAGAATATAACCTGTACCCGTCACAGGTTTAACCAGGTATGTTCTGTGAATGAGTCCGTTGCCAAACTTACTTACAGAAAGGTTTTCGGGATCGAGGCCAAATGCCTGCAGGACCTCATTCAGCATTGAATAAAGCAATTTTAATGGCTACTGACATTCATTAATACAGTAACCGTGTTTTAATAGTGCCCTTTACTTTTTTCAATAATTCAGATGCGTCTTTCGATAACTTTTTATCAACATCGAGTACAACATAACCGATCTCATCATTTGTTTTGAGATACTGACCAAGTATGTTGATTTTGTTTTCTGAAAGCTTGCTGTTTATTTCAGAAAGGACACCAGGTACATTATTATGAATGTGCAAAATCCTGTGCGTGCCTTCCTGGGGTTGCAAGTCAATCGGAGGCACAGTATGCGAACCGGTACTCAGCCCCATTTCAAGATATCTGAATAATTTATTGCTTACATCTTCTCCTATATTGCGTTGTGCTTCTTCAGTGGAACCACCAATATGCGGGGTGAGCAAAACATTTGGCAGATCCTGCATAGGTGTGCGGAATACATCTCCGTTTTTTTCAGGTTCAACCGGAAAAACGTCAATACCTGCTCCACCTACAATACCGTCAAGCATCGCTTTACGTAAAGCTTCCAGATCAACAACTTCACCGCGGGCGTAGTTCAGCAGAATTGAACCTTTCTTAAAATGTTTAAGAAGGTTCTTATTGATCATGTTTTTTGTCTGCGCAGTTTCAGGAATATGCAAAGTGATAATATCAGCTTTGCTCACAAGGTCCTTAAGGCTTTTTTCAGCAACCGCGTTGCCAAGAGGAAGTTTTGTGACCGTATCATAAAAAATGACTTTCATCCCGATACCTTCTGCGAGTACGCTTACCTGTGAACCGATATTTCCGTAACCGATGATGCCCAGTGTTTTTCCCCTTAATTCAAAGCTGCCTTTCGCATCTTTCAGCCAGATTCCTTCATGTGCCGATTTGTTTTTGGCAGGAATCTTCCGGATAAGCATAATTGAAGCTCCGATCACCAGTTCGGCAACAGACCTTGTATTGCTGTAAGGAGCATTAAAAACCACAATTCCTTTCTGTGTGGCGGCCTTAAGGTTTACCTGGTTTACACCAATACAAAAACAGCCGATCGCCTGTAATTTTTCAGCATGATCGAGCACGTTTTTTGTAATCTGGGTTTTGGATCGTATTCCCAGCAGATGAACATCTTTTATCTCTTCTATCAGCGCTTCTTCCGTTAATGCACCACCGACTTTTCTGATATTTGTATATCCGGCCTCTCGGAAAAGATTAACTGCTGTTTCACTTATATTTTCGAGAAACAGGATCTTAATCTTCTCTTTCGGATAGCTTGTGTTTTTTTTCTCTGGCATAGTAGTTGTACGTACTTTTGCACGCGAAAATAATAACTTTCTATATCTGTCGTTATGCATTAACGATACCTACTATGCAAAACCGCTTCTTATCCGCCCTGATATTGATATTTTTGTCCGGTTGCTACGCAACTACGGACAAATACCAGTTACAGCGTGATCCTACAGATACGCTTTCTATTGTACCAACCATTCTTCCGGGAAACGTTGACCAGCAAGAGTTTAAGAAAATTTACAATGCGTGTGAGGACTTCTACCAGTCGTCACTGAAACCCTCTCATTTTAATGGGGGAATACTGATTGCAAAAAAAGGTCAGATTGTTTTTGAAAAATATGATGGATACCAGAATCACTGGAGCAAGGTGGCTATGGATTCTGTTACTTCTTTTCATCTCGCTTCTGTTTCAAAGACCTTTACAGGCATGGCAGTTTTGAAATTATGGGAAGAAGGTCGCCTTCAGCTTAATGATGATGTATCCTACTACCTTCCGGGATTTCCATTCCAGGGAGTAACTATAAAGACTTTGTTAAATCACCGCAGTGGCCTACCCAATTATGTTCATTTTATGGAAGAACTGGGTTGGGACAAAAAGAAAGTTGTTCAGAATCAGGACATCTTAACCTTCATGATTGAAAATCAAAAAAGGCTTAATGTTGCCAGACCTGATCGTCGTTTTGCCTACAGCAATACTAATTATGCATTGCTTGCACTGATAATTGAAAAGGTGTCAGGTGTGCCTTATAATACTTATTTACAGGAAACATTTTTCCTTCCGTTAGGCATGAGCCACACTTTTGTTTTTTCAATAGATAAGGCAAAGGATGTTCTTCCTTCATATAACTGGCGTAATCACCAGGAAGCCTTTACTTTTCTGGATGCAGTTAATGGTGATAAAAATATCTACAGCACGCCAAGAGATCTTCTGAAATGGGATTATGCACTCTCCTATGGAAAATTATTCAAACAGGCCACACTAGACTCAGCATATGCTGGTTATAGCTTTGAGAAACCAGGAATAAAAAATTACGGTTTAGGCTGGAGAATGTATCAGTATCCAACCGGTAAAAAGATAATATATCACAATGGCTGGTGGCATGGTAATAACACGGTTTTCAGTCGGCTAACTGAAGATTCTGCAACCGTGATTGTTCTGGGGAACAAATACAATCGCCGCATCTACGATGCCAAAAAAATCTTCAGTGTCTTTGATGGTTATTCTACCGAAGCAGAGGGGGACGAATAATTTATAGTAATCTGAATTGGCTATTTTTACTGCCATTCGGATCTATCATGAAATTATTTTCGGCTGCACAGATCAGGGAATGGGATAAATATACCATTCAGCATGAACCTGTTAATTCCATTGACCTGATGGAAAGAGCGGCTATGCGTTGTGTTGACTGGATACTTCAGAAATTTCCGGAAAGAAAATCAGCCTGTATCTTTTGCGGGCCTGGAAATAATGGAGGAGATGGTCTGGCCATCGCACGGCTGCTGGCCTTAGCCGGGAGAAATGTGAGTGTTTTTCTTACGAAAAATTCGAAAGCAGCTTCTGAAGATTTTAAGACTAATCTTGAAAGACTAAAGGTCAATGCAGAAAATCTGCCAGTGACAATTTCAGAATTTTATGATACGCCGATTACTGAGGATGTATTGATTATTGATGCCATTTTTGGCAGCGGTCTTAACAGACCAGTGTCAGGAGAAACAGCAGAGATGATTCGTTTTATAAATCGGTTAAGGAATACCGTTATTGCCATAGATCTGCCCAGCGGACTTTCGGCGGACGAACCATCTCAGGAAAAATCTATAGTGGAAGCTGATTATACAATTAGTTTTCAGATTCCTAAACTTGCATTCCTTGTTCCGGACAATGAAAAATTCACCGGAGAAATTTCAATCGTTAATATCGGGCTCTCTCAAAGATTTGCGGAGTACGAAACATCGCAATATTTTATTACCGATCCAGAAACTATTCATGTTTTAAAAAAAGCCCGCCCCCGTTTTTCTCACAAGGGTACTTTTGGTCATTCTGCATTAATTGCCGGTTCCTATGGAATGCTTGGTGCTGCTATCCTTTGTGGAAAAGCATGTTTAAGATCCGGGGTTGGTAAAATAAGTATGTTTTGTACAGAGCCCTCCTACCCTGTTCTTCAATCAGCAATTCCTGAAAGTATCTTTATTATTGATGAAGTTGCAGATTGGAAAAAAAATATTGTTGCAGGAAAATTTCAGTCATTTGGTATAGGACCCGGACTGGGGAAATCCCCTGTTATAAAAAACCTTCTGATAGCTGCATTCAACAGCGATACTCCACTTGTTCTGGATGCGGATGCTATTAATTGTATTTCTGAGAATCCTGATCTTTTAAATAAAATCCCCGAGGGAACAATAATAACGCCGCATTTAAAAGAATTTGAGCGTCTGTTCGGCTCATGTAGAAATGGTTTTGAGAGGATGAAAATGGCTTCTGCAAAAGCAATTGAGTTAGGTATTTACATTATTCTGAAAGGAAATCATTCAATGACAGCTATGCCCGACGGTAAATGCTGGTTTAATAATACGGGCAACCCTGGAATGGCAACTGCGGGAACCGGGGACGTACTTACGGGGATGCTTACGGGTTTTCTCGCACAGGGATATCCTCCTGCTGATGCCTGTATATTAGCTGTTTACATTCATGGGTTGGCCGGAGATATCGCAGTAAAAACAATTTCCGAAGAAAGTTTAACCGCCGGGGACCTTGTAGAATCGATCGGGGCAGCCTTTTTGCAGTTGCATGTAAACAGCCGTTCTTAGAAAGAAAAAAAACCAAATGTTTGCATCTTTAGGGATTTTTTCTAGTTTTGTAGACCATACTTTAATATCGGTGCTTTTAAGTTAATCCCTCCTATCTAAAGCCTCCGTTACTTTACCGAGATTCCTCTGAGCCAATTTTTGAACACGATTACTTCAATGTAATCAGTGGTTACCTCACCCTCATTTTTAAAAAGAACATAGTATGAAAGAATTTTACACCAAAGTGATCCGGACAGCCCTGTCTCTATTTCTACCGTTATTTTGTTTTTGCTCAGGGGTTTTAGCTCAAACTACTTATACTGTTACAACAACGGCGGATGCTGGTCCTGGTTCTTTACGTCAGGCGATTTTAGATGCAAATGCAAATGGAGGTGGGGACTTTATTGAATTTAATTTCAGTACAGGCACAGCGCCATTTATTATTACAACTGCTACACCCTTACCCCAGATTACGGGTTCTTTATTTATAAATGGTTATTCTGAACCGGCTTCCGTGCAGGGACCAATTGGCGCCCGTACGATTACCGTTCAGATAGACGGAAATGACCTTGTTTCTCCGATATTGGAAGTTCAGGCAGATAATGTGACTATCGCTGGTCTGAGCCTGGTAAATTCAGGCGGTCCCGGCATTTTTATGGAAAATTATCTCACGGCTCTCCGCGTATGGGGTTGTTATATCGGAGCTGGCATCGACGGAAATTCAACTGGCGCCCCGGTTGCTATCGCAGAAGCTGGTATTCAGTTGGGATATTCACCTGGTGGTACCTATGATCTATATAACAGAACCCAGATAGGTGTGCAGGACCTGGATTTTTATAACGGTCTGGCAAGAGAGTATGAAGGAAATGTTATTGGAAATTGTGCTGCGGGTATCACCAGTATCGGCCAGATACAAATGCGGGTAAGAGGAAACTATGTTGGAATCGGAGCAAATGGTTCATCTGCAATTCCAAATACTGGTGCGGGCATTTTGCTTAATACAGTTTCTACTGATTGTGTGGTAGGATACAGCGACCAGGATACTCTTAGTGCTGTTTATTGTCCAAATTATGTTGGTAATTCAGACGAAGGTATAACTGTGAGAGATGGTGCAAAATACAATGTGGTTGCCGGCAATTTTGTGGGAGTTACGCCAGTACCTGGTGTAGAAGCTCCTGTTTCAAACGCTGTAATCATCGAAAATGCGCATAATAACAGGATCGGGACAAATGCGAATGGTGTGAATGATGCAGCCGAAGGAAATGTTATAAAAAACAATTCTTTTGGCCTTGTGCTTTATAACTCAGTTAATGCCTCTACGTCACCTGATTCAATATTTGCTGCATCAAACAAGATAATGGGTAACCAGATTGATTCAAATTTTGTTGGAATTGTGATAAATAATTTCAGTACAACTGCGCCGGTTACCAGTAATATTATCGGAAGTGATGGAATTGGTGCAAACGCTGCAGTGGAGGGCAACTCAATTAAATTCAACACTAATGGGGGTCTGCAGTTCTCAAGTGAAGCGGTGGGCCCAATATTGCTGAACAGAATTTCTGCAAACTCATTTGAAGGAAATTCATCCAACCAGTTAGCTCCGGGCCTGAGCATTGCTTTTAATTCAGACGGAATTGTTCCTCCCATAGACTGCGGAGATGCAGATGCCGGTCCGAATGGTTTATTGAACCGCCCGATTATTGATTCTGTAAAAGTTATCGGAACCAATGTTGTGATCAGCGGATGGTCCGGCGCTGGTCAGACTCTTGAATTTTATATCGCCGGCGGAAATTCTGATTTCGGATTTTTAACCCAGCCTTTTGGTGAACTGAAAACCTATCTCTTCAGTGGTACTGAAGGAGCAGCTGGTGATGCAGCGACTGGAACTTCTTTATCAGAAGATGATGGAACTGGTGCAACATGTACTCTGAATAATTTTATGTTTACTGTGCCGCTTGCTACATTAACTGCTGCCGGATTTGTGGTTGGAGATAATATTAATGCGATCGCACTTGACGCTGCTACTGGTCCTGCAAACACGTCGGATTTTGGCAGAAATGTCGTGAGCCTTTTACCTGTTACATATCTTTCCTTCACCGGTCAGGCGGCAAATAATGTGGTTAACCTGAAATGGGAAACTGCTTCAGAAAACAACAGCAGTCATTTTGATGTTCAGAGAAGTGCTGATGGTGTTAGCTTTGTTACTATAGGAACCGTAGCTGCAGCCGGAAATTCTGAAATAAAACAGACTTATGTGTTTACTGATCGTTCGCCGCTGAAAGGATCTGTTTCATACTATCGCCTGAAACAGGTTGATCTGGATGCAAGATTTGAAATAAGTAAAACAATCCTGGTTAAATTAACTGGTTCTAATAACAGGTTCGCAGTAAGTCCGAATCCGGTTAGTTCATATGTTGTTGTCAACCTGGTTTCTGATGTAAAAGAAACTGTGACTTTGAAACTGATTGATAATAACGGTCGGGTTGTAAAAACCTTTAACCAGGCATTAAACAACGGCGCAAACCAGATCAGACTTAATGATCTCGGCACATTGCCAACCGGTGTTTATGTGTTGCAGATTAAAGGAAAATCATTGCTGATAAATGAAAAAATAATGAAATACTGATCATTCAGGATAAATTAAAAATAGCCCCTCAACAGGGGCTTTTTTTATGCCTGAAAATGCAGATTCCCGCTTGATTTCAGCGGATTTTACGCGGTCAAAAAAAATAACAATTCGTTGGGGATTTCAGTATGAATACTCTATTTTTGCCGCCCTGCTGTTCCGCAATTGGCCGCATCTGAGGAGCATAGGCGGGACCGGTATTGACCCTAAAATATTTAAAGTTTAAGACTACTCGCACATGGACAAACTGCTGTATCTCGTGCCCGCGATGGGGCTAATAGGATTGTTGTACACATTTGTTAAGTTCAACTGGGTTGCTAAACAGGATCCTGGAAATGAACGAATGAAGGAAATCAGTACTTATATCGCTGAAGGAGCGATGGCTTTTTTGAAAGCAGAATGGAAAATTCTGGGATATTTTGTTGCAATTGTGGCTGTATTGCTCGCGGTAATGGCACAGGCAAACCCTAATTCCCACTGGTTAATTTCAGTATCGTTCATCATTGGTGCGGTATTCAGTGCCGTTGCCGGTTATATCGGAATGCGTGTTGCTACCAAAGCAAATGTTCGTACAGCACAGGCAGCAAGAACAAGCCTCAGCAAAGCGCTTAATGTTTCCTTTACAGGTGGCTCTGTAATGGGGCTTGGTGTAGCAGGCCTGGCAGTTCTTGGTCTGGGAAGCCTTTTCATAGTTTTCAAAATGATTTTTGCTCCTGAGTCAGCAGTTGATTCAGTTGAGATGCTCAGAACAATCGAAGTACTCACCGGGTTTTCGCTGGGTGCTGAATCAATAGCTTTATTCGCCCGTGTAGGTGGCGGTATTTATACAAAAGCGGCGGATGTTGGCGCCGACCTTGTAGGAAAAGTAGAAGCTGGTATTCCTGAAGATGATCCAAGGAATCCCGCTACCATTGCGGATAATGTGGGCGATAATGTGGGTGATGTTGCCGGAATGGGTGCTGACCTTTTCGGATCCTATGTTGCAACAGTTCTTGCAACAATGGTTCTCGGCCAGGAAACAGTCGCAACTGACGCGTTCAATGGCTTTTCTCCGATCTTATTACCGATGTTGATTGCCGGTGTAGGTATTATTCTTTCAATCGCAGGCACCTTCTTTGTAAAAATCAGCGATTCTGCAGGCATCAGTACAGAAGCTGTTCAGAAAGCCCTCAATATGGGTAACTGGGGTTCGATAATTTTAACTGCAATCGCTTCTTTCGCGCTGGTTTATTATCTGCTTCCTGAAAACATGAATCTCCGTGGTCACGAGTTTACCAAATGGGGAGTTCTGGGTGCTATCGCCGTAGGGCTTGTTGTTGGTACACTCATGAGTATGATCACTGAGTATTATACTGCTATGGGCAAACGACCTGTAAAATCAATTATCAGGCAATCTGCTACGGGCCATGCAACCAACGTAATTGGCGGCCTCGCAGTGGGTATGGAATCCACCTTTTTGCCAATTCTTGTACTTGCTGGTGGTATCTGGGGTTCTTTTGAGTGTGCAGGTCTCTATGGTGTCGCTATTGCTGCAGCGGGCATGATGGCGACAACCGCAATGCAGCTTGCAATTGATGCTTTCGGACCGATTGCTGACAATGCAGGGGGTATCGCGGAAATGAGTGAGTTACCAAAAGAAGTTCGTGAAAAAACAGATGTTCTTGATGCCGTTGGAAATACAACTGCCGCAACTGGAAAAGGATTTGCCATCGCATCAGCCGCTTTAACGGCACTTGCGCTTTTTGCAGCATTCGTAGGAGTTGCGGGAATCGACGGGATTGACATCTACAAAGCAAAGGTTCTTTCTTGTCTGTTTGTAGGTGCGATGATTCCTTTTATTTTTTCTTCTCTTGCAATCAGGGCAGTCGGTGAGGCTGCAATGGCAATGGTTGAAGAAGTGCGGAGGCAGTTCAAAACCATACCCGGAATCATGGAAGGCACAGGCCGCCCGGAATATGATAAATGTGTGGCGATATCTACGGACGCATCTATCAAAAAAATGATGCTGCCGGGTGCAATCACTATTATTTCCCCGCTCATTATCGGGTTTTTATTAGGTCCGGAAGCCTTGGGAGGTTTTCTGGCCGGTGCAACCGTAAGTGGTGTTCTGATGGGTATGTTCCAGAACAATGCAGGTGGTGCATGGGACAATGCAAAAAAATCTTTCGAGAAAGGTGTTGAAATAAATGGACAGATGTATTACAAAAAATCTGAACCACATAAAGCATCAGTAACCGGTGATACCGTAGGTGATCCTTTTAAAGATACTTCAGGTCCATCCATGAACATCCTTATTAAACTGATGTCAATTGTTTCGCTGGTGATAGCCCCTACCCTCGCGCAGATGCATGGAACGGGCGGACATGTTTCCGCATTTCCGAAAGAACAGAAAACGGCAGTTGTTTCTATCAGTACAAATGCCTCTGCAAATAATGCGGCACAACAATCGCTTGTAAATGCATTGACAAAAGACGGGGTTATTGCTGAAAATAATTTTACACTCAGCGTGAAGCAAGGCCTGATAACAGTAAACGGTAAACGAATTGAAGGAACTGCATATAAAAATTTACTTACAGAAACCGGTGATTTTATCATAGTAAGTAAATCATAAAAAATCAAAACAGATTAATAAAAGCCCTCTTCAAGCAGAAGAGGGCTTTTTATTTTAGTTATGCTTGTTTTTTTTCTTTAGTGAGAATTGCTTTGGCATGATTCAGCTCTTCTAATTGCTTTGCATTGAGAACAGGGTAGCTCATGTCGAGCTGTTCCATTGTTTTGTAGATAATCGCAGCAATAGCTACGCGTGCAAACCATTTGTCATCGGCTGGTACAATATACCAGGGTGCATTTTTCTGGGCAGTTGCTGTCAGCATTTTTTCATAAGCATCCATATACTTGTCCCATAATGCTCTTTCATGAAGGTCGCTGATTGAGAATTTCCAGTTTTTTGATGGATCATTAATACGATCCAGCAATCTTTTTTTCTGTTCCTTCTTAGAGACATGCAGGAAAAATTTCATTACAACAGTTCCATTCTCAGTCAGATTCTTTTCAAATCTGTTGATCTGTGTCATTCTTTTCTGCCAGAAATTATCGTCAATATTTTTAACTGTTTTTATGCCAGGAAGATTTTCATTAAGAATGAATTCAGGATGAACTCTTGTAACAAGCACATTCTCGTAATGCGAGCGGTTGAAAATTCCAATTTCCCCTCTTGGGGGTAAAGCAATTTCATGACGCCACAGGTAATCGTGATCCAACTCGGTAATAGTTGGTGTTTTAAAACTGTTTACTTTAACACCCTGGGGATTAAGGCCGGACATAACATGTTTTATCACACCGTCCTTTCCCGCAGCGTCCATCGCCTGTATTATAATCAGAATACGATACCGGTTATCAGCATATAGTTTATCCTGTAAGTCTGACAATCGTTCCACGCCTAATTTCAGCAAGGCCTCCCCTTCTGCTTTGTCCATCATCTTGTGATCATAATCAGTGTCATGCTTTTTCAACGACACTTTTTCGCCGGATTTCACCTGCATTTTTTCTATATATCTGAATAATTCTGCTATTGCCATGCCTTTGAATTTCAGGTAATTTATTGCTTTTCGGTTAATGCAATCCCGTTAAGAAAAATAAAAAAGTACAGGCGGCTTGGTTTTGTTACGAACCGGGTCGTATATTTGGTTACGATAAAATTCGTATACAATGACTGGTAACAAAATTATCAAACCCACAGAGAGTGAACTCGAAATCCTGCAGGTGCTATGGGAACGCAAATCTGCTACTGTGAGAGAGGTGCATGAAGAGATTTCCAGGACAAAAGATATCGGTTATACAACAGCACTGAAGCTTCTTCAGATCATGTTTGAAAAGGGCCTGGTAACAAGGGATGATTCTTCCAAAACACATATCTATATGCCTGCTGTTTCCCGGGAAAAAACGCAGAAGCATCTCCTGGGGAAAATGATAGACAATGTTTTTTCAGGATCATCCAGTGAGTTGGTGATGCAGGCATTGGGAAATCATAAAACAAGTCCCGAAGAACTGGACGAAATTCAGAAACTGCTGGATAATCTCAGAAAAGAATAGTCTGGTTATGGAAAACAACCTGTTCAACTACACTGCAGTATTGTATGCACTGGGATGGGCGATTGCACATTCTTTGTGGCAAATGGGAATTCTCTGGCTCACTTTCCAGTTGTTTTTCGGGCTGCATAAAAACCAGAAACCAGCTCTGCGTTATGCGGGATCTATATTTTTTATCATTGGTGGGTTCTCATGGTTTATAGTCACTTTTTTCAAACAGTATGCTCAATACCAGCTATTCAACAGGTATCTTGAACAATTGCCTGTAGCTGACCTCACAGGGATGGACCTTACCGCTTTAAACAATTCCGCATCATGGATTGATTCGACGGCTTTGTTTACATTACTTGAAAAGTACATTCCCTTTCTTTCCGCTGGTTACCTCATTATCCTTATACTGCTTAGTGTCAGGCTGATAAATGCATATGCGTTTACGCAAAAATTAAAGACAACCGGACTGATACCTGCAGGTACAGATCTTGAAGACAGGCTTGCGGCATTTGTAAAAAATCTCAGGATTCCGGCTACTGTCAGAATCTATTTCAGCGAACTGATTGATGTTCCCGCAACTATCGGATTTCTGAAACCTGTTATCCTGCTTCCGATTGCTACAGTGACCCAGCTTTCATCTGACCAGGTAGAAGCGATCATATTACACGAGCTTGCACATATACGCCGCCGCGATTATCTCCTGAATATGATCGTAGCTGTACTGGAAACGATATTATTCTTTAACCCTTTTGTACATCTGCTTACTGTAAGTCTGAAAAAAGAACGTGAGTTATTCTGTGATGATTTTGTGGTGTCGTACAATAAAAATCCGCAGAACTATGCATCTGCTTTGCTAAGCGTCGAGAAAATGCGCCGCAACCAGGAAATGCTTCTTGCAGTGGCCGCCACGGGTCATGATGGCGTTTTGCTCAACCGGGTAAAAAGAATTCTGAATATAAAAACATCATCCATCCAGTACCGGGAAAAAATAATTGCGCTGGTGTTTATCTCCATTTTGCTGAGCACACTTGCCTGGATTGACCCTGTACCTGGTGAGAAAAAGATTTCGGTTAAGCCTGATCGTGACGCCTTGCAGAATTCAGGGTTAAAAGCAGCAGGAAATGTGGAAGACCTGATAAAAAAAGATTTTCCGCCTGCAACCGTTCCTTTAAAATCAGTTTCAAAAAAAGTGATTAAACCTTCGGTTTTAAAACAGGAACAGAAATCTGCCACAGATAAAGAGGCTCCTGCTTTCAGAACGGAAACAACCGCTTCGTACAGTTATTCACTAGCCGATGTTTTTCCTCCGGCCACGAATTATGAAAAAGCTGACGCTGATGTGCACTATAAGACACTGGAACCAGGACAACCGCACCATTTTAAAGAAGAATACGAAAACCAGAACTTTAAATATGATCTCCAATTCAGCAGGCAAAATCCCGCTGATTCGATAATCAAAGCGCAATACCTCGCGAATAAAGGCAAGATCGGTAACAAAGAATTCCAGGTATTTGTCGACAATGTACGGGGAATGCAGGATGCAGGTTTCCATTTCTCGCCCTGGTTTTTACAGAAGATGACTGCCATTTACCGGAATGAACTGAATAATACCAGAAATATCCGCAGCTCCCGCATTGTTAACGGTAGAAAAATACCGGAAAAAGAGAGCGCTGATAAATCTGATGTTTTCTCTGCTCCGGAAATGAACCAGGTTTATTTAGTTGCTCCTTCCTTTGGAACAACGGCTGAAAACGGAGTCAGGATAGAAACAGTAAAACCTTCAGAGCCAGTTGTTCAGCTCCAGCCAATGCTGTCAGGAACTGTGGCTGATGCTTTTCTTGCTACTCCTCCCGTAAGTGTAGCCGGTATACAAGCTGGAACCACATATGCGAGAAACAGGAAAATAAGTACTATGGGGCCTGAGGAAGAAGAAGATATTACGCCTGTAAAAAAACGGATTAAAGTGAAGGCTGTATCCAGGACCGCAAAACCAGGGACAGCTGAAGTGAAAACAGATGATATATGGATTACCGGAAGTGGTAATACCTGTGATACGACATTCAACAGTAATTCAGCTGCTCCTGATGTCAGGGTTGTAAAAGGCTACTCATATCAGTATGCGCCTGCTGTTCGTCAGAGGGTTTCAAGCTCGGTAAAGACAAATGATTCAAAGCAGACAAAACAAAAAATCACTATTGTTATTGAAACTGATGAAGAAAGCATCAACATAGAAGTGGATGCAGGTGAAAAGAAAAAACAGGTGATTGACTTATAAATCAGAACGGAAGTTTCCACTGGTGATTACCTGTTCTTTTAAAATGCAGGGATTTCTTTTTTGATCATTGCCGGAATAGCCATTTTTATCTCTTTTCCCTTATAAACAATATTCACAGGTTCACCGGTTGTGGAAAATATTTTACCGGAAATAAGCCGGCCTTTGTCCCATACTAACTCTAACGTATATCCGCCTCTTGCTTTAAGCCCCGAGATCTTACCTGATTGCCATTCGGCTGGTAATGCTGGTAATAATTCAATTTTACCATTATGGGATTGAATAAGCATCTCCGCAATTCCTGCTGTGCCGCCAAAATTTCCATCAATCTGAAACGGAGGATGATTGTCAAACAGATTTGTAAGCGTGGATTTATTCAACAGCTGTGTAAGGTGATAATATGCTGTTTCCCCGTCTTTTAATCTCGCATAAAAATTGATCATCCATGCCCTGCTCCAGCCGGTATGCCCGCCGCCGGATTTTAAACGATGTTCAATAGTAACTCTTGCGGCCTTCATAAAACTACTATCCTTTGTGAGAGATGTACCCGGATATAATCCGAAAAGCTGCGACATATGCCTGTGTCCCGGTTCCTGTTCATCATAGTCTTTGATCCATTCCTGGATGCCGCCATAACGATTGATTTTCGTCGGGGGTAGTTTCTGTTCAGTTGCTTTAAGGCGGGCAAGGTATTCTGCAGAGAGTCCGGTTTCTGCAGCAGTAGTCTTTAATGCTTGAAATAATTCACGGATAATCTGGATATCAATGGCGGGGCCGTAGGTTACTACATTCCTGTAGGTGGAATCACCTGGAAGAAAGAAACCATTTTCAGGCGACATCGAAGGTGCCGTTACCAGCTGCCCAGAAGGATCAGGTACAAGAAAATCAAGAATAAAATCTGCCGAAGCCTTCATTATCGGAAACGCATAGTCGCGGAGATAATTCCTGTCACGGGTGAAATCATAATGATCATATATACTCAATGCCATCCATGTACCTGCCAGCGGGCTTGTTGCCCATATAGGGTCAGTATTAATTGCGGTGCGACCATAAATATCAGTTGTATGATGCATTGCCCAACCCGATGCACCGTACATTTTTTCTGCACAGAGTTTACCTGGTTCAAGCATTGCATTCATAAAGTCTGCAAGAGGTTGTGTAGTGGTGCTTACATTAGTCACATCTGCCGGCCAGTAATTCATCTGGAGATTAATGTTGGTATGATAGTCGCTCTGCCATGGAGCATTGAAATGCGGATTCCATTTTCCCTGCAGATTTGCAGGAAGTTTTGCAGGAAACCTTGAACTGCTCAGCAGAAGATATCTTCCGAACTGGAAATAAAGCGGAACCAATCCAGCATCTTTTTTACCGGTGTTAAATGCGGCCAGGCGCTGGTCCGTTGGAATTTCCGGATGCGATTCACCCTTAAGTTCAAAAAACGCCGTATTAAAAAGTGGCTGATACTCCCTGAGATGCGCCGCCTTCAGATCAGAAAAACTCGTCGCCATATTCTTACTGATAAGCTTTTCACAAATCTGCATAGGTTCGATCAGGGGATCTGAATCCAGGTTTGCCAGGTTGTAATCACTTGCGGCAGTTAAAAGTATCAGTATCTCCGCTGCATTTCTTATTTCAAGATGATTATCAACTACTGTGACAGTACCATCCGAATTTTTGATATCCGCTATTGCTGCAAAACGCATGTGATCTCCGACAGGACCAAATTTCAACGGTTCATTCTCGTCCTTTATCCTGCCATTCATCAGCAGGCGTTTGCCCTTTGCCGTTATAACAGCATCGCGTTCCCTTGTTAAACGAAGATTGAAATTCAGCTTTGTATTTCTGCCTGTAATCCGGATTATCATCAGATCTGCAGGAGCTGAAATAAAGGACTCCGTTGAATATGATTTTTTATCGCGGCTGAAATCCGTGAAATGAATAGCCTTCGACAGATCCAGTGACCTCCGGTAAGCGGTGACCTTTTCAGCACTGTCAAGCCAATCGATGTACAAATCTCCTAAAGTCTGGTAAGATCTGATTTCCGGAGGTGTACCCAGGAGATGCTTTTTTGTGAGTTCGTATGCTTCCTGATTTTTTTCTTCGAACAGCAGTTGCCTGATTTTACCGAGGTTGGCTTTTGCACCCGGGTTAATATCATCAACTCTTGTACCCGCCCAGATGGTTTCTTCATTCAGCTGAAACTGATCAATACCCGTTTTTCCGAAGACCATTGCTGCCATCCGTCCATTGCCGATCGGTAGCGCTTCGGTCCATTGTTTTGCAGGTTGATTATACCATAGTACCGGATTTTCCTGTGCGTTTGTATTAACAGAAAAAATGAATAAAATAAAAGCCAGTTGTTTTCTCACAATGGAATTTTTAAGTGAAGTTATCCGGTAGTATTATTTATTTCTCCTTTTCAGGGAGTGCAAAAGCTATGTAACTGTCGCTGCTTTTCTTTCCGAGTTTTCCCCCGCCACAGGCTATTACGAGATACTGTTTACTTTTATAAACATACATCGCAGGAGTAGCAAATGCCGGAGCTGGTAGCAGGTATTCCCATAAAAGTTTGCCGGTTTTCTTATTAAATGCTCTCAGCTTTCCATCAGAGGTTGCCCCAATAAAAAGCAAGCCGCCAGCTGTAACAACAGGACCGCCATAGTTTTCAGAACCCGTTTCAATTCCTTTTGCTTTAAATTCAGGATACTCACCAAAAGGTATTTTCCACACATATTCACCTGTGTTAAGGTCTATAGCATTCAACGTTCCCCATGGTGGCTTAATAGCAGGATACCCATCCTTGCTCGTAAACTTATTGTAACCGGTTATTCCGTAAGGAAGACTAAGAAAGCTGTCAACAGGCTGTGGTGGGAAAGTTTTTGCATCGTCTTTTTTTATGCCCAGAAGCATATTTACAATTGCAGTTTTTTCTGCATCTTTTAAATGATTGAAGGATGGCATCATTCTTCTTCCTGTAGTTAGTAGTCCTGATAAACTGCTTTCATTATATTTCCTGCTCACAGTATCTAATGAAGGAAAATTTCCTGACCCTTTCTTATCCGGTCCGTGACAGGTCATACAATTCTGACTGTATAAACGATCTCCCGCCTGTTTATAATTTTCTTTTTTTGGCGTAATTTCTTTGTCAACCATTGTGAGTACCCAGGCCATTTCATTTGCGTTGATATAAATTATTCCTGTTTCAGGATCAAATGCAGGACCTCCCCATTCGGCACCTCCATCAAATCCTGGAAAAACAATTGTACCGGCCTTCGATGGCGGTGCATACATGTGATCTTTTCTGTAACTGCTCCACCTCGTTTTTATATCCTGGAAAGATGAATCAGGTAAGAGGTTATTAAGATCTTCTTCTTTGAATATCTGCCGGACAAAAGGAGCCGGCTTTTCGGGTATCGGTTGCGTTTGTGATAGTATTTCGCCAGTCAGTTCTGTATCGGTTGGAACCGGAACTTCTTTTACAGGAAATAATGATTCACCTGTCTCACGATCAAGCACCCATAGAAAACCTGACTTTGCAGGCTGAGCAACAGCATCTCTTTTTTTGCCATTATGCATTACCGTTACTAACGCCGGAGGTGTAGGCAGATCGCGGTCCCATACGTCATGATGAATATTCTGAAAATACCATTTCAGTTTTCCTGAGGCTGCGTCCAGCGCAAGTAAACAATCAGAATACAAACCATTGCCGGTCCTCTTTCCTCCGTAGAAATCAAAAGATGCAGAACCTGTCGGGATAAACACGATCCCGCGGTCTTCGTCAAGGCTCATCCCGCTCCAGTTATTTGCACCCCCTATACGTTGATAGGCCCCGGGGTTGTCCCAGGTTTCATGACCCGGTTCGCCGGGATGAGGAATAGTATGAAATATCCAGACCTGCTTACCGGTATGTACATCAACTGCACGAATATCTCCGGGAGCAGCTGCCGGGCCCTCATCTACGCGACTACCCATGATTACGATATCCTTGTAAATCATGACAGGTGAAGAATTTGTAATGAAGAGGTCGTTTACATTTCTGTGAAAACCCTGATGCAGATCTAATTTGCCAGCTGTACCAAAACTGTCAACCGGCTTTCCGGTTTTCGCATTAATGCAATACAGAAATGAACCCGCGGAGTAGAAAATCCTTGCATCTTCTTTTCCATCTGTCCAATAGCTGACACCGCGACTGTTGTTCATATTAAAAAAAGAACGTCTTGAGCCGGCTATTGAATCGAGTGGATTGTAAACCCAGATCTGATTGCCTGTTTCTGCATCAATGGCAAAAAGTTTTAATTGTGGGGTAACACCGTAAACCACACCGCCAACCATAATCGGATTGCATTGGATCTGAGAACGGTTTACTGTATCTGCATCACCTGTATGGTATTCCCATGCTGGCCGGAGTAAATGAACATTTGAAGTATCGATCTGAACGGCTGCGGAGTAGCGGTTGTATGCTTTGCTGCCTCCGGCAACTTTCCACTCTATTTCTTTCGGAGTATTACTGGCGCAGGAATATAAAATACAGGTTGCAATGACAAGCAGTAGTTTTTGCATAAAGCAAATTAAGGAAAAATTCAGCGAAGCGATTGCGGTAAACCTGCGGGAAAATGAAAAGATCAGCAGCTGGTTTTGCCGGATAAGAAAGGATTCAAAAACGAAAATGAATTATTGAGGTTCGCCATCGGTTACTCTTTCCTGTACGGCAACAAGATCTTTCAGATCAACTGTTATGGGAACAACTCCTAACTGAACAATTGCTTTTTTGCCGCGGATTTCTGTCAGCATTCCGACCTGGTTATTCTGTTTCATTAAGACTTTATGGCCTTCGCGGGGTTCATCATTTAGTTCGATGTATCGCGCATCAAGTTTTTTCTTCACTTTTTCACTGACCTGTTTCTCTTTCTGTTTAAAAAGAAGTGCCTGCATCTGGCGCATTACTTCTCTTTTTTCTACGTCCGATTCTGCCCTTCGCCAATCGAAAACCAGCTGACGGAGTTTCCGCTCCATATCTTTGAGGTATGCAATTCTTTCTTCTGTTATCCTGTTCTGCTGTTTCAAAAGTTCAACATGTTGCCTGTGTTTTTCAACATTCAACTGTTGAGTTAATTCTTTTTTCAGAAGATCGTTTTCTTTGAGCAATTTCTGCAATTCCTTTTCTCTCTGTTCAATTTTACGAAGATCCTGTTCAGTTGTGTTCAGAAGTTTATCAAGACTGAAATGATTTTCGTCAACGAGCTGCCTCGCACGGTTAATCAGGCTTGAACTTAGTCCTATTCTTTCAGCAATTGAAAATGTATACGAACTTCCGGGCTTACCAATATTCAGCTGATAAAGCGGCATCAGATTTTTTTCATCAAATGCCATCGATCCGTTTATAATACCGGCAGTTTTATTTGCCATTACTTTCAGATTCAGATAATGTGTAGTAACAATTCCGAAAGCATGTCGCTTCAGCAGTTCTTCTAAAAATACCTCTGCAAAGGCGCCACCAAGATCAGGGTCACTGCCGCTTCCAAGTTCATCAATAAAAAACAGTGTACGCCCGTTTGCCTGCTCCATGAATGATTTCATGTTCTTCAGATGCGAACTATAAGTGCTCAGTTCAAATTCGATGCTCTGCGTATCACCGATGTGAATCATCAGCTGTTTAAAAATCCCGAAGCTGGAATCCGGATGAACAGGTACCAGCAAACCACCCTGAACCATAAGTTGCAAAAGACCAACTGTTTTCAGTGTTACTGTTTTACCTCCGGCGTTAGGACCTGAAATAACCAGTATCCTGTTTTTGTCATCAAGATTTATGTTTACGGGTACTACAGGTTTTCCGGTTTTTTTATTGTACAAATAAAGTAATGGATGAAAGGCGCGGATAAGGTGAATGCCTGATTTTTCAATAATCTGTGGATGCACCGCATTCATATCCAGGGCCAGTTTTGCTTTGGCCCTGATAAAATCAAATTCTCCTGCAACCCTGTACCAGGTTTTAAGTAATGGAGCATATGATGAAAGAAGTTCTGTGAGTTTACGGAGTATCCTGTAGACCTCGGCCCTTTCTTCATTTTCTAATGAGAAAATATCATTGTTTAATTCAATAGTTTCTTCAGGTTCCACATAGGATGTTCTCCTGGTATCACTCTCGCCATGTAATATTCCTTTTACCTGGCGCTTGTGTTCTGCATAAATCGCTACCACGCGCCTTCCGTTCAGAAAAGCCTCGTCTATATCTGTAGTATATCCCGACTTAGCCAGCTTCTGAACTATTTTGTCGAACATCCGCCTTAGTTCATTTCGCTTTCTGTATAAACCCATCCGGATCTCTGCCAGCTCAGGAGAAGCATCGTCTTTTACAGTTCCCAGTTCATCGAGGATTTCATTTATCTGTTCAAGAATTGCTTTTTCATAATGTGTGTCACTGACTACAGTATAAAGCGAAGGATATGCGATCTGCCGGTCACTGTCGAACCACCTGAAAAGATCCTTTGTATTGCCGGCGAGCCTTCGTATCAGCAAAAAATCATCAGAACTCAATACAGCTCCGGGAATGCCCAGTAACTGCAGTTCGCGTGAAATGTTAAGGATAAAATCATTTGGGAAAGCCATCCCGTTCTGCAGGATATAGAGGTAAGCCTGGCTTTGCTGCAGTTCAATATCGATGTATTCCTTACGGGTATGTACGCGCAGATCCAACGCCTTCTCCCGGGCATACACGGTTCGGGTATGTTCTGCGAGCAGGTGTCTTATTTTGTCGAACTCCAGTTGAACTCCTGCGGATTCAGGAAATAATTTCATTGATTTGTAGTGCTGAAAAACCGATAAAGTTACGCCGAATTTCCCATCCGGAATAGTTTGTATGACTGATGTTTTCATACTTAACAGTTTGTTAAATCCCTTAATTTTCATGATTGTTTATATCGCCTTTATGTTAAATGCGTTTGATATGAATGCAGTTTCACGGAAATTTGTAATCGCATGAATTAAATCTACTCCCTCTTTTATGAAGTTTATCATCTTAAGTGTTGTGGCTTTATCCGCAGGTATTTTGTCCTGTACACAACATGAATCACCCAACGCATCAAAAATTTCACAAGCGAAATTTGTTTCAGATATGAATACAGAAACCATTACACTGGGGGCAGGCTGCTTCTGGTGTACAGAAGCGATTTTTCAGCAGATAGATGGAGTTACTAAAGTTGTAAGTGGCTACAGTGGCGGGCATGTAAAAAATCCTACTTACGAACAGGTCTGTGAAAAAAATACAGGACATGTTGAAGTTTGCCAGTTGACATACGATCCATCAAAAGTGAGTATAGATGAAATACTTGAAGTTTTCTGGCAGACACACGATCCCACTTCTATGGACAAACAGGGCAACGATGTTGGCCCTCAGTACAGGAGTGCTGTATTTTACAGTACCGACGAACAAAAGCAAAAAGCGGAACACTACAAAGAAGAACTGACAAAGACCGGTGCATTTGGAAAGCCGGTTGTTACAGTGATAGAAAAACTGAAAAACTTTTATCCGGCAGAAAATTATCACCAGAACTATTATAAGAACAATCCCAATCAGCCATATTGCTATTTTGTTATCAGACCGAAACTGGAGAAATACGAAAAGGTGTTCGGGTCCAAAGAAAAGGCTAAACAGTAACCTATTACGTTAAACGTTCAACGTTTAACGTTTAACGTGTTTACGGACTCTCCTTAGTTCAAGCATATTCTGTCCGTTGGGATAAAAGCCGCTTACACGCGGGTTTACGAGATGTATCGCCTGATCATACCATAACGGGATGACTGGTGATTCGTCCATAGCAAGCTGATCCATCTTACGGTAAAGTATAAGACGAAGGCTGTCATTGTTTTCTTCCAGTGCTTTTTCATAAAGCTCATCATATATCCTGTTGCTGAACCTGGTATTGTTTGGCGGCACGGGATTCTTTCCATAAAACACACTCAGATAATTTTCTGCGTCGGGGTAATCTCCTATCCAGCTACCTCGAAAAAACAAAACCTGTGAGCCAGCAATCTGTTCCAGTAAGGTGCTTCTTTGTATTGTTTCAAGTTGAACGGGAATTCCGGAATCTTCAAACTGTTTAACAATGAAAGCGCCCAGTTCTGCATAAACAGGAGTGGTCAGCAATTTGATAACGGGCAATCCTTTTCCACCAGGAAACCCTGCTTCTGAAAGCAGTTGAGCCGTTTTGTTTCTGTCGTACGAATATCCTTTAACGGCTCCTCTTTCAAAACCTGGCAGTGCATCGGGTACGAAACCATTTTCAGCGGGTGTTCCTATCGAATTACGCAGATACAGCATCATCTTTTTTTTGTCAATCGCATAATTCATCGCCTGCCTTATTTTCTTATTTCTGACTGCAGAATTTTTTACTATTTCTTTTGTGGTGTCAGCAAGAAAACCGAGATATTCTGTATTAAGATACGCGTGTTTGAAAAGCTGGATTTTACCTGTCCATTCTGCTTTGAGATCACCTTTGCGGCTCAGGATTTCATCTTTAAAATTCGGATCTATATCATTTACAAAATCAAGCCGACCCTGCTGAAACTCCAGGAATTCAGCTGTTTTGTTATCAAGGAAGGAAACTTTTACCGCGCCGATATACGGTAAGGCATAACCGCTACTGTCTTTTTCGTGGTAATTTTCATTTTTTAAAAGGATCATCGACTGACCTTCGTCCCAGGATTTTAACTTGAATGGCCCGGTCCCTACAGGATGACGTCCGAAATCTTTTCCATATTTATCCACGGCTTCTCCTGGAACAATGGAGCAATACTGCATGCTCAGGATTCCGAGGATGGGATGACAGGGTCTTAAAAGGTTTAATTGAAAAACAGAATCATTGACAGCACGAAACGGGACTTTCAAATCAACCCGTGAATTGAATATCCATGAGCCGGAACTAGCAACTGCAGGGTCGATAATTCGTTTAAAGCTATATTCAACGTCAGCGGCTGTCATTCTTCTGCCCCTGCCTGAATCGAACGAGGGGTCGTCGTGAAAAAAAACATCTGTCCGGAGATAAAATGTGTATTGTAATCTATCGGGAGAGATTTCCCAGTGTTTGGCAAGTGATGGAATGATGTTAAGTTTTTCATCAACTTCCGTAAGTGTATTGTAAATCTGATGTACGGCCCACATCACAGGCTGATTTTTAGCATAGGCAGGGTCAAGTGTACGGATTCCTTCGGGCTGATTATAATAAAAAGTGTCGGTACGGGAATCAGTTTCCGTATTACAGGAACAACAGCAAATCACAAAAAGAACCCATATATGTTTGACCGTCTGTAAAATTTTCATTCGGTAGATGTTCGATAAGCATATAAATTTATGGTTTAATCCAGCGCCAGGCACAGAGAAAAACTTTAAAAACCTTCAATGAAATTTAACCAGCGTTTACGCACAGGCACTATCCGGGCTATAATTGCCCTTGCACTTTCGGTTTTATCATACAATGCAAGTGCACAGCTTACAGAACAATCGAAATCATATACGAGGCAGGATACTCTCAGGGGATCCATAAACGACCAGCGGAGCTGGTGGGATGTAAAGCATTATGCTGTATCAGTTAATCCTGATTATGTGAGTCGCAGGATAGAAGGAACCGTTATTCTTACGTTTAGTGTTATTAAGGCCGGTTCAGTAATGCAGATTGACCTGCAGAAGCCGATGGATCTATCAGCGGTTAAATGGAACAATCAGCAACTAACCTCTGAAAGAGATGGTAATGTTGCTATAATAAAATTCCCTTCAGCTTTAACAGCAGGAAACACAGAAAAAATCGAGTTGTCATTTTCAGGAAATCCAAGGGTTGCTACACGTCCACCATGGGATGGTGGCTGGATTTTTACAAAGGATAAAGGCGGAAATCCCTGGATGAGCGTAGCCTGCCAGGGATTGGGAGCGAGCGTATGGTTCCCATGTAAAGATCACCAGAGCGATGAGCCTGACAGTGCATCGCTGAGTATAACGGTGCCGGATACACTAATCGCAGTCGGGAACGGGAGACTTCGCTCCAAACAAACTGCGGGCGAAGGTAAAACCACCTGGAACTGGGCAGTTACAAATCCAATTAATAGTTACAATATCATTCCGTATATCGGAAAATATGTAAACTGGACGGAAAACTTTGCAGGCGAAAAAGGAAATCTTGATTGCAGTTATTGGGTGATCGATTATAACCTTGAAAAGGCAAAGGCTCAGTTTACGCAGGCTCCTTTGATGCTAAAATGTTTTGAATATTGGTTCGGACCATATCCGTTTTATGAGGATAGCTACAAACTGGTTGAATCACCGCATCTCGGTATGGAACACCAGAGTGCAGTGGCTTATGGAAACAGTTTTCAGAATGGTTATCGCGGGCAGGATCTTTCGCGTTCAGGCTTTGGCCTGAAATGGGATTTTATCATCATTCATGAAAGCGGTCACGAATGGTTTGGAAACAATATTACCTCCAATGATATTGCCGACATGTGGCTCCATGAAGGGTTTACCAATTACAGCGAAACCATTTATACTCAATGCCAGAGTGGTAAAGCTGCCGGCCTGGCTTATGTAAGCGGTACAAGAGCTTTGATTGCTAATAAAACAACAATTATCGGAGTATATGGTGTTAATGAGGAGGGTTCAGGCGATATGTACTATAAAGGCGGAAACCTGATTCATTATATCAGGCAATTTTTTAAAGATGATGAAGCCTTCAGACAGGCATTGAGGGAGATGAGCCAGACCTGGTATCATAAAACTGCGAATACAGCGGATGTTGAAAAATTCTGGAGTAAAAAAGCAGGTCGCGACCTTTCGAAATTATTTGATCAGTATCTGCGTAACACACAGATTCCGACGCTTGAATTTTCAGTAAGTGGTAAAACTCTAAGGTATCGCTGGACCACCTGCATTCCAGGCTATGATATTCCGGTTAAGATCTCTGTCAACGGAAAAGAATCACAGTGGATTACGCCGGGCACAGGGTTCAAGGAACTTAACTTGAAGAGCAATATCGATTCAGTAAAAACCGATCTTAATTTTTATGTAAAAGAAAAAAGATTGTCTGTTGCTGTATCCAGTTTGAAGAGCGATGGTTTGAACTGAGATACGCTTAATTATAACCACCAGAAGTATCCGGTAAAAATTGATGAATAATAATGTCGGGAAATTTCGTCCGGGAGGTTGAACTGTTTTAGTTCAGCTTCTCAGCCTCATCTGGACTGATATTATTTGTTTGCAACTACTGCTTCTTCTTTCGGCCTGCCTGCACCGATATAATGCCTTTCCCAATAGGAGTCATTGAGATCGCTGATCGTTACACCGTTTGAAGTGGAAGCGTGGACAAATTTGTTATTGCACAGATAAATACCAACATGTGACACCCCTCCTCTTGTGTTGAAGAAGACAAGATCACCCTGTTTCAGGCGACTATCACGAACAGATACAGTATTTTTCTTTTGCTCTCTTGCGATTCGGGGAACAGATATACTATATACGGAAGATAAAAGGCCCTGGGTAAATGCGGAGCAGTCGATTCCTTCCTGGCTGTTTCCACCATAACGATATGGAACACCCCACCATGCGTCGATATAATTCAGGAGTTCCGGATTGTCGAGCGCTTCCACATCCACATCAAGCAGTATGGCATACTTGAACTGTTTTGGCAATGAATGCTCGATATTTGCAATGTGATTGATATCGATCTGATAGCTATAACTATCTTTCAGATCAGGCATTGAAGCCTCTGTGTTTTTTGTAGTTGCTGACCCTGAAGGATTTACAGAGATATTCTCAATAAAAACTGAACTATTCTGTTTCTGGCTGGTTTTAGCAACAGCAGGTTTAGTGGCATGGCAACTGCATATAATTACAGGCAGTGCCAGCATGGCAAGGTAAGGTTTCAGAAGTTTCAAGACCGTCCGTTTAGAACTACAAAATATAAAAGCCATTTTACAAGTGCAAGTGAATGTGGAAAATTCAAACGAAACCAGCGGCAGATTATTACCGACCTTTGCCTCCTTCGCACAAATTTCAGACCATCTTTAACAAATGAACAGGTTTTCTCATTTACACGTCCATACCCAATACTCACTTTTAGATGGTGCTGCAGGCATCCAGGCACTCTATAATAAAGCTATAAAAGATGAAATGCCTGCGCTTGCTATTACAGATCATGGTAATATGTTCGGTGTTTTTCAGTTCGTTGCTGAAGCATATAAGCATAGGGTGAACCCGGATGACAAGAAAAGTGCTTTAAAAATTAAGCCTGTTGTAGGCTGTGAATTTTATATAACGGCAGACCGTACCCGTAAATCCTTCTCGAAAGAAGAGAAGGACCCCCGTCATCACCAGATTCTGCTTGCCAAAAACGAAACGGGCTACAAAAATCTGGTAAAGCTGACCTCACTTGGTTTTATTGAAGGAATGTACGGAAAATATCCCCGTATCGACAAGCAGCTTATTCATAAATACCATGAGGGCCTCATCGCAACTACCTGCTGCCTCGGTGCCCTGGTACCACAGACAATTCTGAAAAAAGGGGAAGCCGATGGTGAAAATGAATTCAAATGGTGGCTGAATATATTCCAGGATGACTACTATGTTGAACTTCAAAGGCATGGATTACCTGAGCAGGAGAAAGTAAATAAAGTGCTGCTCAAGTTTGCAAAAAAATACAATGTTAAAGTAATCGCATCCAACGATTCGCATTATGTGGATCAGTCAGATTTTAATGCACATGATATCCTTCTCTGCATAAATACCGGCGAAAAGCAGGCTACTCCGGCTTTACGTGAGTTTTCGGATGATGACGTGTTTACGAAAAACAAACGTTTTGCATTTCCGAACGATCAGTTTTATTTCAAAACACATAATGAAATGCTCGGAGGCTTCAGTGACCTCGAAGAAGCTATTGATAATACACAGGAAATAGTCGACAAGGTAGAACTGCTCGACCTGAAAAGAGATATCCTTCTGCCCCACTTCACTGTGCCCAAAAATTTCACAAGCCAGGATGATTACCTCGAACATATCACCTGGGAAGGAGCTAAAAACCGATATTCAATACTCACTGCAGATATTGAAGAAAGAATCCGCTTCGAGCTATTCACTATCCGGACAATGGGTTTTGCCGGATATTTTCTGATCGTATCTGATTTTATTAAAGCAGGTCGTGATCTCGGTGTTTTTATTGGTCCCGGTCGTGGATCCGCTGCAGGAAGTGTTGTGGCATATTGCGTCGGCATCACTAATATCGACCCGATAAAATACAACCTGCTGTTCGAAAGGTTCCTGAATCCTGACAGAAAATCAATGCCGGATATTGATACTGACTTTGATGATGAAGGCCGGCAGAAAGTAATCGACTATGTAGTTGGCAAGTATGGACAGAACCAGGTAGCGCAGATTATTACATATGGTACCATGGCTGCCAAGCTGAGTATAAAGGACGTGGCGCGTGTTATGGATCTTCCCCTGGTAGAATCCAATATTCTGACGAAGATGGTTCCGGAACGCCCTGGGGTAACGCTGAAGCGTATCCTTCATGCGCCGCTGAGTGGTGAAAAAAGTCTTGAGGAAAAGGAATCGCTCTCTGCAGACGAAATCGAAAATGTAAAAAAGATCCGTGAGATTTATAAAACCATTGGAGATATCCGCAGCCAGGTATTACATGAGGCAGAAATTCTTGAGGGCTCGGTTCGTAATACAGGAATTCATGCTGCAGGAATCATTATAGCTCCAAAAGATCTTACAGAATTAATCCCGGTTTGTACAGCTAAAGATTCAACACTCTGGGTGACACAAATAGAGGGAAGTGTAATTGAAGAGGCTGGTGTTATCAAGATGGACTTTCTTGGTCTGCGTACGCTAAACGTCCTCAAAACAGCGCTGGAATTAATAAAACTGAATTACGGTCTTTCAATTGATATTGATACTATCCCATTGAATGATGAGAAGACTTTTAACCTCTATCAGAAAGGAGAAACCATCGGCACGTTTCAGTTTGAAAGTCCGGGCATGCAGAAATACCTGCGTGAACTTAAACCGGATCAGTTTGGTGACCTCATTGCAATGAACGCATTGTACAGGCCTGGCCCTCTTGCATATATTCCGAATTTTATCGACCGTAAGCATGGTCGGGAAGTGATAAGTTATGACCTGGAGGAGATGGAAGAATACCTGCAGGAAACCTATGGAATTACAGTTTACCAGGAACAGGTAATGTTGCTGGCACAGAAACTGGCAGGCTTCAGTAAAGGTGACGCGGATGTACTTCGTAAAGCCATGGGAAAGAAACAGAAATCTGTTCTTGACAAGATGAAAGGGCAGTTCCTCAAAGGCGCAACGGAGAAGGGATTTCCTGCTGATAAGCTTGAGAAAATCTGGACAGACTGGGAGGCATTTGCGCAATATGCATTTAATAAATCGCATTCAACATGCTATGCATTTGTAGCTTACCAGACCGCCTACCTGAAAGCTCATTATCCTGCGGAGTTTATGGCCGCCGTTTTAAATCACGCCGGTAATATTGAAAAGATTACATTCTTTATGGAAGAGTGTAAGCGTATGGGTCTGAAAGTACTGGGGCCTGATGTTAATGAATCGCTTAAAGGATTTGCAGTAAACAATAAAGGTGAAATACGTATTGGGTTAGGTGGATTGAAAGGTGTGGGCGAAGCAGCTGTAGAATCGATCATTGAAGAAAGAACGAAACGCGGCCCGTTCAAAACAATTTTTGATCTTGTAAAAAGAGTAAACCAGAGGACTGCAAACAAAAAATCACTTGAGAGTCTGGCGACAGCGGGAGCCTTTGATTTTTACCAGGAACTGCATCGTGCTCAGTATTTTCATGTAGCTGAAGGAGAATCAATTACAGGACTGGAAAAAATAATCAAGTTTGGCAATATCTGGCAGAATCAATCTACAAGCAATACCAATACGCTCTTTGGTGATCTTCCGCTCATGCACGATATTCCACCTCCAAAAATTCCTGACTGTCCCACCTGGTCATTAACAGAATTGCTTGATAAAGAAAAAGAGGTTACCGGTATGTTTTTAAGTGGTCACCCACTCGATCATTATCGTTTTGAGATGACTCACTATGATATTGTACCTGTTGCCGCATTCAATGAATTTAAAGAAACAATAACGGCACAGCCACAGCCTGCCAAGCCTTTTCGCCTGGCATGTCTTGTAACAGGTTCGCAACATAAGTTGTCGCGTACCGGAAAAAAATATGGAGTGTTAAACCTGGAAGATTTTTCCGGAAAGTTTGAACTAACATTGTTTGGTGACGTATATGTTAAGTATGCCAACTATTTTGTTACCGGTACCTGTGTGTTTGTAACTGGTCGTTTTGAAAAATGGGAAAGCCGGAATGAATGGAATTTCAGAGTATCTGAGATTTGTTTGCTTGAAACCATCAGGAAAACATTAACAAAGCAGGTGCAGGTGAATATTAATCCAAATCTGTTTACAGAGGAGCATTTATTATTTCTCGAAAGAAATGTTAAAATGAACCCGGGAAAAGCGCGGCTCAAGTTTATGATCCAGGAGTTAAAAGGTGATAAACAGGTGGTGTTCAATACAAGAGACAAAGGTTTTGAAATGAATGACGAAATGGCGGCGTTTCTTTATGAGAATCCGGATATGAGCGTAGCGGTTGAAACTGTAGCCGCCAATTGATGTCAAAACTGCATTTATTAGAAAATGGGCTTAACTTTGTTTATTAGACTTAAACTGTAAAATTTATCAAAGCATTAAATACTCTATCAATGGCAAAAGAATTCAACGACAACAATTTTCAGACTGAGGTTTTGTCTTCTGAAAAATTATCCATGATTGATTTCTGGGCTGAATGGTGCGGACCTTGTCGTGCAATCGGGCCGATCGTGGAAGAAATTTCAAAAGAATATGAAGGTAAAGTGAATGTAGGCAAAGTGAATGTTGATCATAACCCTGAACTTTCTATCAACTATGGCATTACGTCTATTCCGGCTATCCTTTTCATTAAAGATGGTAAAGTTGTAGACAAACTGGTTGGCGCACAACCTAAAGGAAATTTCCTTAAGAAGATCGAAGCACACATGGCATAAGTTTTCTATTTAAATATTAAAGGGTAATCCCCGGAATTTTTTCCGGGGATTTTTTTATCACGGAAGATAACATTCATGTTTTAATATCTTTCCAATGAGAATTTCCTGATTTATAAATCCGGGGAGATTCCAGTCATAAATGTCAATTAAAATTAATCAGTTCCAAACATGTACTTTGATTACGACTGAAAAATGTAAGTTTTTATTCATCAAAGTAAAATGACTTTATATAGCGGTATTTGTAAATGATTTTTTGACATTAGGATTAAAAAAATATTTTCTTTCATACTGTTTGTTTATTTGTTTTTTTGATATTGCATTTTGTATACTTTTTTCAAATTCAATACGTTCTGTGAGATTGATTTTTGCTAAACTATCCAAAATGAAATACATCAAATTCACTTTTTGCATCCTCGCCGCTTTGATTTTAATTGGTTCTTGTTCAAAAGATGACAACCCAGGTTCAAATGAGCCAAAGGAAGAAGAAAATGAAGATCTAAAAGAAGGTCTTGTTGCGCATTATCCTTTTGATGGTAATACAAACGATATCAGTGGAAATAGCCTGAACGGAACAATAGTGGGAACTGCCAGTTATGGAAGTAACAAATATTTCGAATCGGGGAAGTCACTAGTATTAGGGGATGGCACTAATTACATAAATGTTGCTGACAATCCCAAACTCCAGCTTAAGAAAGCGATGACTGTTTATATTGAATTTATGCCAATGTCAGGCAGTACTCAGTGTTTAATAAGCAAAAGAGCACTGGGAAATGGAGTACAGTCATTTTACCTTACCATGAACTACACAAATCCACTTCATTTTGATATGATAATGAAAGACAAATGCAGTGAAAACAATAGTGTCTCTGATTGGAGTTTTTGTAAATCAGATGCTTCGAGCCCGGTATTGTTACATTGCTGGAATTATGCTGCTGCAGTTTTCGATGGAACATCTCAAAGAGTATATTTAAATGGTAAACTTGTTGCTAATCTCCCGATTACTTTCGGCGAAATGGCAGCCTGCTCACCCTCTGATTTGAAAATAGGTTATTGGTGGTCATCAGATCCCAATCCCTTCAAAGGAAACCTGGATGAAGTAAGAATTTATGATAGAGCTCTTTCACTTTCTGAAATTCAAAGGTTGTATCGCTTATAATGTTGTAAGTCTTTATCATTTTTAAATATAAGATTGAACAATTTATTTTTATTTCTCTAATTTATTTGAGTAGGGCTATTAAATAAAAAACAGCTGTTTTATCAAACAGCTGTTTTTTATTGCGGAATTATATCAGTAACCCTTCGCTAATTCTTTGATTTCTTCTTCATTCAAAGCTCTTCCATAGATTCTGAGATCGTCCATCTTTCCTTTAAAAAGAGCAGGGAAATCTTTTACAAATGCACCTATCACGAGCTGGCTACCATTACACTGTTTTAAAGAATTGAAATCGCGTATTGTTGCCTGCCTGATTTTTCCATTGATGTATACGCGCTGACTTCCATTTTCAAAAATGCAAACAATATGGTACCAGGTGTTAGTATTTATGTTCTGTAATGAATATGTGAGATCTGAAGCAACTATTTCCGTCACTACATTACAGTTGTTGTTATTTACAGGAACGCCGAACTGTGCATTGTTGAAACCTGCAAAAACGCCGCTTTTAGCATTTATTGACCAGCTTAATCCGCTGTAGCTTTCTGTGTTTGTAGTATTGTAAGTTTTCCTTTTACAAACAAGTGCCTGAATGTCATCAGAAGCTGTGTTATAGTAAGCTGAAATTGTGACTGCCGCCGGTGACAGATTTGATGATTCATTTGCAAGCACATAATCATCTACACCGTCAAAGTTTGCGGCACCGTTTGCGGTTCCGTTCTTATCGGCTGTAAAAGTTAAACCACCTGATTCCACCCCGTGATTATTATTTCCACTTGAATCAGCAGTGTTACCATCGAATTTATAATGCGCCAGCAGACCTTCTTTCAGATTTACCAGCTGAACACATTCCTTGCATTGAAGTTCTTCGCATTCGTCTTTTTTGCAGGAAAAAATACAGAATGAGAATAGCGCAACCACAGAAAACTTCAAGAAGTTTTTCATAGATTTTTTCTTTTTTTGTAATTAGTTTTTTTGACCAGAGTAATTGTTCTTTTATTTAATAAGTGTAATAAGCCCTTTTTCATTCGTAACTCCGCAAGCCGATTTCATCTTCAGATAATAAGCAAAATTTCCGTTTGGCTGTACCTTTCCTTTAAACACGCCGTTCCAGCATTCAGCAGGATTCACAGAATAGAATACGCGCTCACCCCACCGGTTGAAAATCGCGAACTCATAACTTTCTGCTCCAATAGCGGCCTTGATGCTGATGCAGTCGTTCAGACCATCTCCATTTGGTGTAAAAGCATTTGGAATGAACACCTTGCCGCCGGGACCTACAATTATTTTTGCAGAAGCAGTACCTATACATCCATTTGCTCCTTTACCATTAACCGTGTAAGTGGTTGTCACTTTCGGGCTGGCCTGTGGGTTGGGTATTGTAGTATTGCTCAATCCTGATGAAGGCGCCCAGTTATATTCAACAGCCCCTGATGCATTAAACTGAACAAGTCCACCGTCACACACAAGGGATTCAGGCGGCGTAAGTGTTATTGTTGGTAGCGGATTAACAGTAATTAAAACAGTATCCTTTCCTGAACAGACTCCGGCTGAAGGAGAATTTACTATGTAGGAAGTTGTTTGTGAAGGTTTCGCCAGCGGGCTCGCAGAATTTGGGTTTGAAAGACCTGCTGAAGGTGACCACAAATAATCGGATGCTCCGCTTGCCTGAAGTTCTGTTGAACTGCCATTACAAATGCTACCATCAGCAGAGGCCTTTATCACAACGGAATTTTTTACATCAATAGTTACATTTTTTGACTGTTTACAGCTGTTAAGATCCGTTACCTCCACTGCATATGTTGTTTTAGATGTTGGTTGCGCAAAAGGATTGGCGATCGTGGCACCCGACAATCCCGCAGCTGGTGACCATGCATATTGGGCGCCTCCGGATGCATTCAGCTGGACCTTCGATCCAGCGCAAAGTAAAGTATCTCCCGGCGTAAGATTCACTATTGGAAGAGCATTCATAGTTACAACTACTGTATCATTTTTAGAACATGCACCTGCTGAGGGAGAACTAACAATATAGCTGGTTGTTTTTGTTGGTGAAGCAATCGGATTGGCAATGTTTGCTGATGTTAATCCGGCAGCCGGCGACCAGGCATAGTCGGTAGCACCGGTTGCAGATAGATTAACGGCTTTGCCGATACAAATTGCCGCATCTGCAGAAGCTTTTACTATTGCGGTGGCCTTTACATCGATAGTAATTTCTTTGGTCGATTTACATCCGTTAACATCGGTTACTTCAACAGCATAAGTTGTTTTAACTGCTGGTTCTGCAAGAGGATTTGCTATAGAATGGTTTGACAATGCCGGTGCAGGTGACCAGGCATATTGAATACCGCCCGTTGCTTTCAACTGGATTTTTGACCCAGAACAAAGCAATGTATCACCCGGCGTTAAACCGACAACAGGTAATGCGTTCATCGTAATTGTAACTGTATCCTTTCCTGAACATGCACCCGCAGATGGTGAACTGACGATATATGACCTGCTCACCAACGGTGTGGCAATTGGGTTGGCAATATTTGTGGCTGATAAACCTGTTGCTGGCGCCCAGCTGTAGTCTGATGCCCCTGTAGCTGAGAAATTAATTGATTTACCAATGCAAAGTGCAGCATCCGCAGATGCCTTTACATTTACAAAAGCTAATACTGATACTTTGACATCACCGGTATCAGTGCAGCCATTTGTACTGGTTACGGATACCTGGTAGGTAGTAGTCGAAACCGGACTTGCAATAGGTGTTGCAATATTTGTATTGCTCAAGCCCGTTGAAGGAAACCATTTGTACACTTCTCCTCCATCAGCACTGAGTTGTATACCACCTGAACCTGGTTTTCCTGAACATAGAAGGCTGTCATTTGAAACGGTAATTGTCGGTTTTTTTTTCAAAGTGACTTTTACTGTATCATTCGAAAAACAACTGGCGTTGTCAACTGGTGAAACCACAAAAGTGGTATTGACCAATGGTATTGTAAACGGATTGGTAATATTGGGGTTTGAAACGTTGGCAGCTGGTGACCAACTAACCTGAGCAGTTCCGGATACCTTTAGCTGAAGCATTGAACCTTCGCAGATTGCGGTATCGGGAGTTGCGTCCAGTGCGACTTTTTCTTTCACGTCAATTACAACCGAATCTTTTACAACGGTGTTTAAATTAAAAGAAATGTCATCCAATCCAAAATCATTTCCTGCTGACGTGGAAGGATTGGTGCTCACGATAGATATCTCGGCTGAGGTATAACTCTCCGAGTTCCAGTTAAATGTTACACGTGTCCATTTATTAATGTTTGCCGCGACACTTGAATAGTCACCGATTTTCTGGTTATTAATATTTATAGCCAGGGAGGGACGATTACCAGAGGAATTAGTAAAAATCCAGAAGGAAAATGAATACGTTTTATTTTTTGCCACTGAGACGATACGATACCATACGCGGCTGTCTTTTGTCAATGGCGCATCTACCATCAGTAGATTTCCTGTTCCCGTAGTATGATCCGCGCAAGCATTGCAAAATCCCGCTTTCCAGAGTTGTGGATTAGATGCGATAAAAATTTGCCCCATGCCAGAATTAGGACTATTATAAAAATAGTCGGAGGTATATCCTGAATTTCCTGATGAGAAATTTCCGTTGGGAATCAGATTTGGGCCTTCGCGAATAACATTAACTGTGTACGTCGTCTTCGAAGTGGGTTTCACTTTGATTTCTCTCGAACTAATGCCAGCGCCCCAGCAATACCCGCCAGAGCTATCTGCTCTAAGTGTTACTTCACCCCCAATACAAATTGTAGTATCCCGTGGTAGTATTACACCATCTCCAATATAGTTCACACTGACAATTTTTTCAACTGTATCTACGCAATCTCCACTTCCGGAAATCAACCTGATATTATAATTTCCGACGCCAGGGAAAGTATGTTGCGGATTTGCCTGAGAACTTGTTGGGCTACCGTCATCAAAATCCCATACATGTGCATTATATGGAGATTCTATAATATTGAACTTGTAAGTATTCGGGTTACACAAAACCTGGTCGAATCTAAAATTTGAACTCGCAGAATAACTATCGGGTTTGTCCTTATATAGTTCTGTTATTTCTTCTGTGTTTAACGGTCTGTTGTACCAGCGGATATCATCCATATAGCCTTTAAAAGGAATGAGATCCTGCTGCCACCAATTTCCAAATCTTAGTTCACTCTTACAAAGCGCCATTGAAGTAAATCCCGCTGGGACAGATTTTTTCAAAACACCATTGATGTAAATGTTGTGCAAATTGCCATCAAATGTTATTACGGCAAAATACCACCGCTCTGCACAAATATTTTCTTCGGTATTGGTATAACTCATCACGGTTATATCGCCACAGCCGTTTAAACTTGAAATAATATTTGAGCCAATGCCGGGAGCTGGTGGATAATTAATAAAAAACTGAAATTGTTGACCGCTGGGAGGTGTGGCTCCGAAATTTCTCTTCCCGACTAAATTCTGCAATTCATCATTATCAGATTTAAACCAGAGTGCAATGCTCATTTGTGATGTTGAAAAATCACCTGAAACATCACTCACCGAAATATAATCATCAATGCCGTCAAAGTAATAAGCTTTGCCCTGGTTGCCATACCGGTCGGCTCCTAAACGAGTGCCGTTTTTTAAGACCGCGTGATGGTTATTTCCGGAAACGTCATTGGGATTTCCATTAAATGTATACTGGGCAACGAGACCTGCTGCCAGGTTTACCTGAGCATTACTCGTAAAAAAAGTTAGAAGACAAATTATTCCCAGAAATAAAATGTTTTTCATAAGTACGAATCAGAGGCCGCTCAGAGGTTAGACTATTAAATTATCTGACTTAATTATTATTCTTCCCGTATCATCAATCCGGTTGATTAATGGGTGAAGATTTTTTTCTTTAAAGAACTGTAAAACTGCTTTTTTCGCACCTTCCCAAAATCCAAAATCGTCGATTATCAAAATGCCATTTTTCTCAAGCAAATTATATAAATGATTCAATTCATGATAAGTCGACTCATACCAATCAGTGTCCAGTCTTAAAAGGGACAGTTTCTGGGGTGTAATTCCTGGAATTGTATCTTCAACTTTTCCCTTTACTAAAATAAAATTCTCAGAAGGATAACCGCTTTGAAAAATGTTCTTTTTTACTTCATCAATGGCAGAATAGCACCAGATAGAATTCGGGTCATCTTTATCTGCATTGTTCAGCAAAGCTGAAGCGCCTGAACCACCGACTTCCACGTCCTTTTCAGTGGGTTCGGACATTCCCTCAAAAGTATCATACAGATAAATTTTTCTGGTGGTATTTTTCAGCTCTATCAAGGTCAGTGCCATCAACATGCAACTGCCCCCTTTCCAAACACCACATTCAACGAAATCACCCGGAATATTATTTTCCTCAATATATTTGACGGCCTGATAAAGTGAAAACATCCTTTCGGCAGTTGTCATTGTAAAAGGTCTGCAAATTCTGTAAATTCTTAAAAATCTGTCGTCAGCCAGGATGTCTTTTGGCAAAACCGGCTTATTGGACACCAGGTTGTAGCCAAATCTATTTACAATTTTATTAAGGAGTTTCATTGAGATGCACTCGGTTAATTAACAAAAGGGCCAAAAATAGCTAAATAGCAGGAATATCAACAAATGAGAGGTACTTAATCTTAAAGTTATAAAATGAGTAATGTCGTTGAAAAAGTTGGTTATGAATTCAATCCGGACCTCAGAAGTCCCATATATCTTATAAGAAAAAACCTTTATAAGGCGATTAAGAAATTTGCTCCTGAATTAAAAGGTCGCCTGATGGATTTTGGTTGTGGGCTCAAACCGTATGAAGAACTTTTTTCTGTAGATGAATATATCGGAGTAGATTTTGAGGGAGAGGGTGAAACATATACAAAGCAAAAAGTTGACGTTTTTTATGATGGGAAAACATTGCCGTTCCGTGAAAACTATTTTGATTCGGTTTTTAGCAGCGAGGTTTTTGAACACGTATTTAATTTGCCTGAAATTCTGTTAGAAATAAAACGCGTTCTGAAGCCGGGAGGGAGGATACTTGTCACTTGCCCCTTTGCATATGGAGAACATGAAGTACCAAATGATTTTGCCAGATATACATCATTTGCCATGAAAGACATGTTTGAACGTAATGGATTTAAAGTTCTGGCCTATGAAAAAACCGGAGGAAATGTTGAAGCAATCACCCAATTACGCATTGTTTATTGGAACCTGCATATAATTTCAAAAATTAAAAATATTCCGGTTTTGAGGTCAGTCGTAAGGAATATATTTTTTGTTACAAACAATCTTTTTGCACTCTGTATTTCACGGCTGTTTCCTTTCAGACAGGACTTGTACATGAATAATGTTATTCTTGCGGAGAAAATTCACTAGATGAAAATCGCTTTTATATCAGTTGTAAGAGATCCCTGGGGTGGAAGTGAAGAACTATGGGCTAAGACAGCGGCAATTGCTCTTAGCCAGGGTCACGACGTTTCAATTTCTGCATTCCGGAAAGAGAAACTTGTTGACCAGTTAAAAGATTTACAAGATAAAGGTGCCAGAATATTTTTGCGTAGAGGATATATTTCACCCGACACAAAAACATATCGCAGAATTTTCAGAAAAGCAGTGAATTTCCTGTTGGACAATATCTTTAATCCTTTTGAAAATCTTGTAAAAAATCAACCAGACATTATAATATATAGCGCATCCTGCTACTCTATTGTCGACGATAAACCATTGATTAAAATACTAAATAAAACAGGAATCCCTTACCTTATAAACAATCAGGTAAACGTAGAGTATAGCAGGCCAATTAATTCTGATCAGGCTCTTACGGTCAGAACTTTTTACCATTCTGCAAAGAAGGTTTTGTTTGTTTCGCAAAGAAATCTCCAGGTTGCGCAAAGACATCTTGTGTCTAAAATTGAGAATAGCAGTATAATACGTAATCCGGTCAATCTGAAAGACACCTCTTTAGTTGCGTTTCCAGAAAATGAACGTATCCAGTTTTGTATGGTTGCAAACGTGCTGGTTAATCATAAGGGCCATGATATCCTATTGGAAGTTCTTAGTAGCGATAAATGGAAAAAGAGGTCATGGGATCTGAAAATTTATGGAAGTGGTAATGATGAAAACTATGTCAAAGAGCTTTGCAATTTTTACGGACTGAATTCGAGAGTTCATTTAATGGGTAGAACTAAAGATATCAGGATGGTCTGGCGTGAAAATCAGATATTGCTTATGCCTTCTCTGAATGAGGGAATTCCATTAGCGGTTGTAGAAGCTATGCTTTGCGGAAGGCCGGTAGTTGCAACTGATACAGGAGGACATATGGAATGGATTGACGAAAATATCACAGGCTTTATTGCTGAAGGAGCAAATGTATATTCGTTTGATAATGCGTTGGAAAGAGCATGGAAGAACAAATCGAATTGGAAGCAAATGGGGGAACTTGCGCATGAAGCCGCAACTGCACGATTTGACCCTGAATCAGAGCACAGTTTTCTAAATATTATTCTCGAAAATGGGAATCGTTCGTAAACAAAGTATTTTATCAAGCATTTTCATCTACATTGGTTTTGTAATCGGTGCTATTAACATACTGATACTTTTTCCAAAGTATTTTTCTACAGAAGAAATTGGCTTAACAAGGATTATTCTTGATGTTTCGTTATTATTTGCTACTGCCTGTACTTTCGGAAGCGTTCCGATTACTATTAAATTTTTTCCCTTTTATAATACATTCCTCCCGGGGAAAAAGAACGACCTCCCTTTCTATACTTTACTGTTATGTGTAGTCGGAATTCTTTTAATGTTACTTATTTTGCCAAACTTTGAAGCAGCCATCATCAGAAAATTTGGTGCACGTTCGCCGCTTTTTGTTGATTATTTTTACCTCGTTTATCCATTTACAGTATGCATGGTATTCTTTTATCTTTTTGAAGCGTACGCCTGGAGTTTAAAGAAAACGGTTTTATCCAATGCCTTAAAAGAATTTGCTTTTCGACTCCTGACTACAGTTTTGATTCTGTTGTTTATAACGAATGTCATTGACTTTTCTAAGTTCATAAATCTGTATTCTTATATTTTTGCAATTCCAGTTTTGATTTTCATTATCAGTTTTACAAAGGATGGGAATTTTCCGATCCAGCCCAATCCCAGTCATGTTACGAGGCGCTTATTGGGAAAGATGATACCCTTCGCTTCGTTTATTTTTGGAGGGTCAATTCTGAATATTATTGCGCGGACAAACGATACAATTATCATAGCGAGTCAATCGGATGGTGGGCTATCTGATGCAGCTGTTTTTACAATTGCTACTTATCTGGTTACAGTGATGGAAGTTCCACAGAGAAGCCTGGTTTCGATTACTACTCCTGTAATAGCAGATGCGTGGAGAAGACGTGATCTGCTTAGTATTGACAGACTTTACAAAAAGACTTCTTTAAATCTATTAATTGTCGGACTTGGTATATTCGGTCTAGTTCTCATAAATATTGATGATGCGATTGTCTTTTTAGGAAGTGACTATAGTTTGCTTGGAGGCATAGTACTAATCAGTGGCATTGCAAAACTTGTTGACCTTGCAACGGGACTGAACACCCAGATCTTGTTACTTTCAAAGTTCTGGAAGCTGGAATTTTTTACAAATATGTTACTCGTCGCTTTAAGCATTCCGTTGAATTATTGGTTGACGAAGAAATACAATTCGATGGGCCCTGCATATGGGAATCTGATTGCTCTCACAGTTTTTAATGCGATCAGGTTTATTCTGATCTACAAAAAATTCGGTATGCAGCCTTTTTCAAAAAGAAACATCTGGACAATATTAATCGGGCTGATCACATTCAGTGCAGTTTTTTTCATTCCTTTTACTGAAAATATCTTTATAAATGTTATAATCCGATCTTTGCTATTTGTTTTTATTTATGGTTTCCTGATTTTAAAATTCAAAATTTCACCTGATATTGACGGGTTGGTGGAACTGGCAAAATCTAAATTTAAGTGGTAGCAGCTTTGACCTGTGCAAGTAGTATTGCTTCTGATTTTCGCCATCCATTTAAATTGTATATTGCCCCCTTAACCAATTCTGCTGCATGGAATTAAACTGGATAAGCCTGGGTCGGGGAATTATGGGCATGATCTTCCTTCTCGGCCTCTGCTTTTTATTCAGCAATAACCGTAAAGCGATTAACTGGAAACTGGTAGGGATCGGAATCGTCGCACAGATCGCATTTGCAGTTGGTGTTCTTTCAGGCGGCAAATACAATATTTTCAGGATTGTTATCCAATGGGTCTCCGAGAAATTTGTAGAGATCATTAATCTCAGTCATAAAGGCATCGAATTTCTTTTCGGAAAACTGGCTGATCCTTCCGGAAGCTGGGCCTATGTTTTCGGCATCCAGGTACTTCCCAATATCATTTTTTTTGCAGCATTATCAGCCTTGCTTTATTACCTGGGACTGCTCCAGAAAGTTGTTTATTTCTTTGCGTGGTTACTGAGTAAACTGCGCGTATCCGGAGCTGAAAGCGTGTCGACTGCCGCAAATATTTTCCTGGGGCAAACAGAGGCGCCTTTAATGATCAGGCCTTTTCTTGAAAAAATGAACCGGAGTGAAGTGCTGTGCATCATGATCGGCGGCATGGCGAATACAGCAGGAAGTGTGTTGGCAGCCTATGTTGGTTTTCTGGGTGGTACCGATGTTGTACAACAGAAATTCTTTGCCCTGCATCTCCTCAGCCAATCCATAATGAGTGCTCCCGCAGCAATTGTATGTTCAAAAATACTTTTTCCGCAAACGGAAGAAATCGACAAAACCATTCGTATAAGTAAGGAAAAACTCGGCGACAATGCACTTGATGCAATCTCTATCGGCACCACAGATGGATTGAAACTGGCTGTAAACGTTGGAGCCATGCTGATTGTTTTTACCTCGCTTATGTATGTATTGAACTGGATACTCGGATCAATCGGCTATCATACCGGATTAAATGATGTTATTAAAAGAATCAGCTCCGGCAGGTATGACTCTCTTTCTTTTCAGATGTTACTCGGTTACATCTTCTCTCCTGTTGCCTGGATGATCGGCGTCGATGGCAAAGAAATGGTCCAGGTTGGGCAATTGCTTGGTGAAAAAACAATCATCAATGAATTTCAGGCATATCTCTCATTTGGATCAATGAAGGCAAGCGGAATGATTTCCGACCCTAAATCAATCCTGATTACAACCTATGCATTATGCGGTTTCGCCAATTTTGCTTCCATCGGCATTCAGATCGGTGGTATAAGTCAGCTCGCTCCAAATCAACGAAAAAACTTAACCGAACTCGGCCTGAAAGCATTGCTGGGCGGTACTATTGCCTGCCTGATGTGCGCCTGTATCGCCGGCGCATTAGGTTAGTAGCACTTTAGCTTTCTGTATTAGCGGGCTGTTATCTGCTGCCTTCTGCCTCCTGCCTCCTGCCTTTTATTTCATCCCTAAAACAATAAAAACCCTTGATTTGCAGTCTTTATAACCGCTCCGGGCAGGTAGCCGGGCTCAATATCCTATATGCGGTTTTTATCTCTCGTGATTTTTTGTTGTTTGCAGTGCTTCGCCGGCTGGTCGCAGAATAAAACCGAGATAAAATCATTACGTGGTAAGCGCAGCACTATTTCATCACCCGTTGCTTCATTGAAAATAATTTCTGATGTTGATTCAGTACAAGGTGATGCTGAAACTATCCGGACTACCTCCGAAACTCAGCAACAATCTGTTCACCGGAAATATGGAAGCAGCAAATCCAAAACAGATCCGGTGGCACAAACTGATTACTATTCGAAGTCAGTTTTAAATGCGAAGAATATTCCTGGCAAATCCGGGTCGGAAAAACTGACGGCCGATGTTTATAACGGCCAGACATTACAAAGTTTTAACGGTATAGGGTACACGAATGTTTCTCCTGCTGATCCTTCACTGGCTGTTGGTCCCGATCATATCATTCAGATGGCGCATGGCCTGCAGGGCTCCGCTGTTTTCCGCATCTATCAGAAAAGCACAGGCACAATGCTTGCCCAATCTTATATGCAATCTCTTTCAGGAGCAAAGTATAAAGGATATGGTAATTGCATAACATGGTATGATCAGCTGGAAGACAGGTTTGTGATGACTGAATTCGGCGACTCTTCTACTGCCGGTACGGGAATCAATACACTGTTTATTGCAGTTTCTCGAAGTGCTGACCCTTTGGGTGCCTGGTATGTCTATTCATTTTCCGACATCAACTTTTATCCGGATTTTCCAAAGTACGGAAACTGGCACGACGCGTGGTATGGAGTTACCCGCGATTTTTCCGGTGGATATATCGGAAGCTCCTTATGGGCATTTAATAAGCAACAGATGATCCGCGGCGATAATAATGTGGATGTGCAAAGAGTGCGGGTTGATAATCCTGAAAACAAATTTTATTCTATAGCGCCTGTTTCACTTATCGGGCAAAACCCGGCACCTGCGGGAACGCCAGGGCTTTTTATGTATTTCAGTGATGATGAATTCAGCGCAGATCCGGCGGATACTGACAGCGCAGGACTTCTAGGGTTTCATGTTGATTTTGCTGATCCTTCGGGAACATTTGTTTCGCAGGTTACAAGCCAGGCAGTAGCCTCGTTTAAATCAGAAATTTGTACCGACAGGAATTGTGCGCCTTCGCCTGATGGTATCGGTTATGATGTACAGAGCACACAGATAATGAACCATCCTTACTACCGGAATTTCGGTTCATACCAGTCATTGGTTGCTACTCACACGATCGACATTAATGGTAATGGCCTCGCAGGATTACGATGGTATGAATTCCGTCGCAACTTTCCTGGTTGGTCGGTTTTTCAGCAGGGAAGTTTTTCACCGCAATCTGAGCAGCAATGTGCCGAAACAGCGCCATTGCATCGCTTTATGGGCGCAATCACGATCAACAGTGAAGGTCAGATTGCTATGGGATATTCATCCAGCAGCAACAAACGATATGCGTCATTAAGTTTCACCGGCCGGAACATTACAGATCCGCTGAATAAAATGAGTTACCTGGAATCAGATGTTGTGTTGGGTACCGGATATGGAAGTTTTGGTAACAGATGGGGTGACTACAACGAAATAGTACCGGATATTTCCAATGATTCTGTTTTCTGGTTCACGGGTATGTATGGTGCCGGTGCTTTATCATGGCGGACGAAAATATTTTCATTTAAACTGATTCCAAAACCTGTGCTAGATGCAGGGATCATGTCAATCGAATATCCGAATAACTGCGAGAGTTTCTGTTCCCAGCTCGTTGTTCCCCGTGTCCTGATAAGAAATATGGGTACAAAAGCTATCAGCATGGCAAAAATAAATATCCAGGTGAACAGTGATGAAATAAAAACCATCGACTGGACCGGACAGTTAGGAATAGCCGAAGAAATGGTGCTGATACTCCCACCGGATTCTTTACCAGTCGGAAAACCAATACTTAAAATTTTCCTTACAGATATTAACGGAATTGCCGACAACCACCCTGAAAATGATTCGGCAAAAATTACGGTAACTGTCGGTCATTCCGCTTCGCTGCCTTTTGACCAGGGATTTGAAACGAGTGCGACTCCTTCTGGCTGGACTCAGAAAAGTTCCGGCACTAAAAATCTCAGATGGATAAAATACATCAACGCCAGTCATAGCGGAAAAGCTTCCGTCAGGTTTGACAATTTCAATACAGATGAAAAAGGAAAGTTTGGCGAATTAAGAACGCCGCTCCTTGATATCAGCGACAGCGATTCCATTAATCTGAGTTTCTGGTTGGCGGCAGCCGCATTCAACACAGAAAATGTTGATAGTCTTGAAATCCTGATTTCCAATGATTGTGGACTTAGCTTTCAATCAATATGGAAAAAATGGGGGTTTGATCTGGCTACACATGAAAGATATCTTTTGAATGATTTTATTCCAGCAGCAGATGAGTGGAAACAAGTGCACATTGATCTGAGTGAATTCGCAGGTAGTGATAAAATTACCATTGCATTTAGAGCGATAAATAACTACGGGAATAATATTTATCTTGATGATATCAGTTTGACAAAGACAAATTTCAAACTGAACGATGCTCAGCTCCTTGCTGTCCATCAACCGGAATCAATCGGCTGTTCGGTAAGAATAAATCCTTCGGTCAGCTTTATAAACCAGGGCAGAGACACACTTCGATCGGTTCTTATTAATTACAGCATCGATGGAATCCGCCATGACAGTTTGTGGACAGGATTGTTACCAAGACTGGAAAACACAACGGTTCTATTGAATTCGTTGAATGCCGGTTTTGGTGCGAAAGTCTTTACCGCCTATCTCACGAAGCCCAACGGTTTTACTGATGAATATCCGGCTAACGATACACTGGTGAAACCTTTTACTGTAATAAGTTTACTTGAACTTCCTTTAAATGAAAATTTTGAAGGTAGTATTTTTCCGGGCGACCGCTGGGATCTGATGAATGTTGGGCAGACAAAAGGATGGGAAAGAACAATGCTTGCTTCTGGTTCCGGTTCCCATTCAGTAAGGGTTAATAATTTCGGTTATACCTTGCAGGCAGGTCGGGCGGATTTGATTTCGCCATTACTTTCCTATGAAGAAGCTGACAGCGTTCTTGTAAACTTCAGGCTGGCAGCAGCCACACTTAGTTATCCTGGCAGCACACAGGTACCTCTCGATACACTTGAAGTTTTGCTTACCACAGATTGTGGCAAAACTTTTTCATCAGTGTACAAAAAATGGGGTGCAGACCTGCAAACTACCGCAGATAACAATATGCCGGTTACGTCTGATTTTATTCCTACAAGCCATCAATGGCGGACTGAGCAAATACTTCTAAAGAAACTCTCAGGTTCAGCAACTAATTTCTCTTTCCAGCACATTGGGATCCTAAGCTTAGAATTCCACGTGGACAAGTTGTCGCG